>TARA_R110001592_G_scaffold102680_2_pt1 | contig 15954 bp, 28 predicted proteins | sample TARA_R110001592 | Tara Oceans TARA_R110001592 (sample SAMEA4398387) | marine metagenome | biome: Polar Biome; feature: [SRF] surface water layer (ENVO:00010504); material: water (ENVO:00002006), including particulate matter (ENVO:01000060) such as... | depth 5 m
GTCCCGGATGTTTGGGAAGATATAGTAGGTTCCATAGAAAATGCTGACACTTGGAGTGAGTATGAATTCCCTGAGGGTGTAGAAAAGGTAGCAGTTGTTCAAGCAAAATCCCTACATGAAGCCATAGAATGTACTAGAGCCTATAAAAGATTAGGATATAAAAAAATAGCATATTCTTATGGAGCTTCTTATTATAACGACATATGTCCCCACCCTAATAAAGATTTAGGAAAAGCACTAGGACGTATATCTGTTATTTCAGCATTACATAGTCAAGGATTCTTAACAGATGATGATAGGGTACATTTACTAGGATGCTCAGTCCCTCAAGAATTTGGTTGGTATGAAGGAATTAATTGTATTGAATCTATAGATACATCAAACCCAATAATGGCTACTTTAGATGGAAATAAATACACAAATGGGGGACTATTAAATAAACCAAAATCCAATATGAATGGCCACTATGGAGAATCATTACTAATAGATAATGAATTACTTAACCATAATTTAAGGAAGTTTAAACAAATAAATAATATAATTTAATAAAATATTTATGAAAAAACGAAAAAAAATAACAGTAGCAGTATTAGTGATAGCTACTATTTCAATGCTATCTAGCTGTGCATCTAGTTATTCTCACGGACAAATAAGAAAAGGCATATACACTAAAGAAAGAAAAACCCCAGACTGTATACAGGCATGGGGCCCAGTAAGTCCCTACAATCAAAGAGGACAACAGAGAAATAAAAATAAAAAAAAATAATATGGAAAGTAAAATCGAAAGTAAAATGTTAAGTTTATATAATTACTTAGGTAAACCTGCAGGGGGGGAGTTAGGTAAAGAAGTATATGCCGCTGCAAAGAAAGTGAGGGTTAAACCTGAAACTAGGGAAGTCTCCACTAAAAACTACAGTGGGAGTGTAATGCTATACCCTAAAGAATTTTTAGATAGTTATTTTTCAAAAAAGAATAATGGTGATTTACCATTTTAAAACATAACAACAATGGCATTAAAAAAACAAACTATACGAGGATTAGAAAATATAACTCTAAATGGTAAACAAACTACTAAGGAAGAGTTAATTACTTTAAGTGAAGGTTGGTCTGAAAAAGAAGAAGGGGTAGTAAGAAAGATCCTAAAGCAGGGTGGTAGATGTAAAGTTGGTGATGACTCAATATCAGTAATTCGACCTGTAGGAGAGGATTATAGTTTAGCCCGTAGATAAAATAAAAACAGGATTAGCCTATATCCAAATAATACCTGGCAGTTATAAAATAAATAAATTATGAGTAAAATTAAAAAACATTGTGTAGTTAGCCTGAGTGGGGGAATGGACTCAAGTACTTTACTATTAAGAGCATTGAAAGAATATAATACCGTAACAGCCATAAGCTTCTATTACGGTCAAAAACACAAAGTAGAGTTAGAAAGAGCTCAATCATTAGTAGACTATATTAACAATGAGGTTAAAAGTAGCATCCAAATCCACGGTGATTCATTTCCTGGAGTAAATTACCGCCAAATCAAACTAGATGGTTTATCAGATTTACTAGATTCAGCATTAGTTGAAGGTGGAGGTGATGTTCCCGAGGGACATTACGAGAATGATAATATGAAAGAAACAGTTGTACCTAATAGAAATAAAATATTTGCTTCTATTACACAAGCTGTAGCATTGTCTATATCAAATAGAACAGGTGAAACTTGTGATATTGCTTTAGGAATTCATGCTGGTGACCACGCTGTGTATCCAGATTGTAGACAAGAATTTAGAGATGCAGATGATAAAGCGTTTAGAGAAGGTAATTGGGACGCTGATAGAGTAGATTATTTCACACCATATTTAGAAACTGATAAATTAGGAATCTTAAAAGATGGACAAGAGTTGGTTAAAGAGTTAGGATTAGATTTTGATGAGGTTTATTCAAGAACTAATACTTCTTATAAACCAATTTGTTTAGCTAACGACAACACAACTGAGTTGTACGACCAAGACACATTTGCTCCTAAATACCCATTTACTTGGTTCTCAGATTATAAATCAGCTTCATCAGTAGAACGTATCGAAGCCTTTATTAATTTAGGAAGAAAAGATCCAGTTGCTTATGCTGATGAAACAGGCCCAGTTGCTTACGAGATAGCTAAAGCTCACGTTATAGAATTATTACGCAAACATGAATCAGTAGCTGAGTTAGGCCGAGATTAAGGAATAGAAATGCGAGAGGGGTTGGTTTAGCCAATTTCCTTTCGTATATTCACGGTATAATAAGGAGCGCGAGCTCAAGTTTTAATTAAACAAATAAAAGTTATGAAAGGGTTTAAAGATGTAAGTTGGAAACAGCACAAAGTATTTGGGGTAGGTAGTATTCAAGGCATGCTAACACTTGATAATGGTGTTGAATTTTCAATAATTGCAGGGGAATTTTCATATGGTTCAAAGAATTTTGGGGTGAAAGAAAGTGATTTCACTACATTTGAAGTTGCAATTTTTGGTAAAGACGGTGATATGATTGGTGATCCAATAGGATGGCAAAATCGAAAAGACATTGATAAACTTATTATGGAACAAGAAACAAAAAACTAAAAAATATGAGTGACGGAAAAACAGAAGCATTGAGAGGTACTTACTTTTCAAATAAAAAAACGAAGAAAACTAAACAAGAACTCCCTGATGCTAAAAAACATCAAATTGTATCATTTATAAAATCCGGAGTTAGAATATTTGGGTACATCTTCCTTCCTTTTGATTTGGCAACTGCCGTGATGATTCTCATTGTAAGTGAGTTAGTTGGTATTTTTGAGGAATTAGTATAAATAAACAATAAAATAATAAAAGTATGAATAAATTAATTTACATATCAAGCAGTTGGTGTGGTCCTTGTAGGACATTATCACCTATAATGTCAAAAGTCGCTGAATCTGGCATCCCAGTACAAAAAATGGATGCTGATAAAGATCAGGAAACTGTAATGAGGTATGGGGTTAGAAATATCCCAACCGTTATAAAGGTTGATGGAAATGGAAACACTATCTCCCAATTCTCCGGAATAAAAACTTTAGAAGAAATTATTAACTTTTATAAAAATTAAAAATGAACAAAGGAATATTATATTTTAGTGCCCCCTGGGATGAAAAAGGTAAAATACTATCACCCCAAATGGAAGAAATAGAAAGATCAGGAATACCTGTCAAAAAAGTCAACATTGATTATGATGCAGAATTCCCTAAAAAATACAATGTAGACAACATCCCAACATGCATTCTAACTGATATGGGTGGGAAGGAAATCAAAAGACACGTTGGGGGTTTTGATGGTATTACAGCAATTAAAAACTGGTTCAATGGGTAAAACAGCAATAGACATAGTTTTAGAAGGAGTATCTAATGGTAGTATCACTCAAGAAGACGCAAAAATTCTATTAGAGGCAATTAATCAAAAAGGGTATACTAATTTTATACCTGTACCTTATAGAGAAATAACAACAACACCAGACTGGACATATGATCCCTATAGACAAGGGCAACCTTTTTTTACATCTACAGGAGCTAACGAAACATTAACAACAAATAAAACTACAACAAATGGGTAAATTCCAATCAAGTAAAGTATTTGACGGGTTTAGTACAGTGTTTCGTCAACATAAAGCAGAAGATACACACTGTAGATTTTTACATGGTTATGGTATTTCCTTTAAAGTATATTTTGAAGGTGGGTTAGATGATAGAAATTGGGTTTGGGATTTTGGGGGTATGAAACGTGCTAAAACCTTGATTGAAGGTAAACAACCCAAAGAGTGGATGGAACATACATTTGACCACACAGTTATTATTGCTGAAGATGATCCTGGAATGGGAGGTTGGAAAACAATGGATGGTTTAGGTGTAATTCAATTAAGAGTAATTCCAGCAACTGGTGCTGAGAAGTTCGCTGAATATATTTTTAATAAATTAAACCCATTCGTACAAGAAGAAACCGATGGAAGGGTTAGGGTTACTAAGGTGAAGTTTATGGAGCATGGGAAAAATGCAGCCTATTACGTAGAAGATTAGATGTATAGTGAATAAAAAACCACATTAAAAAATTATGAAAGAGAAACAATTAAAACGTATTGAAGATTATGATAAGGTTTTACCAATTGTAGAAGTTTATACTTGCGTTCAATCCGAAGGTAGTAGGGCAGGATATCCAACAATTTGTATTAGAACTACAGGATGCACGCATCGTTGCTATTTTGGAGAAGGAGGTTGGTGTGATTCTTTTTATACTTCTATCCACCCCGAAAAGGGTACGTACAATTTCCAATCAATAATTGATATGTACGAAGCAAATCCTCACATTAAAGAAATGATGTTAACTGGAGGTTCACCAACTATGCATAGTGCTTTAGTAAATGAGTTAACACATTTTGCTGATGAAAAAGGAATCTTTATTACAATTGAAACTGAAGGTTCTCACTTCCTAGAAACCGATTTCCCAATTAATTTACTTTCCATAAGTCCTAAATTTAGTAATTCAGTTCCTGTTTTAGGAGTAGAAACACCTGGAGGTAAAATCACAGATGAAAGAATGATTAAAACCCATAATAGACTTAGACTTAATTATGAGGCGATTTCAAAATCTATTGAATACCACTCAGATTACCATTTAAAGCCTGTGTGGGATGGGAAAGATGAAGGAGCATTAGCTGAAATTATGGAATGTATTAAAACTTTAAATACTCCAGAATATAAAGTATGGTTTATGCCTGCAGGTGATTCAAGAGAGTCTTTATTTAAATCATACCCACTAGTATTCGACTGGGTAAGAGATAATGGGTACCGAATGACTTGGAGACCACACATAATAGCATTTGAAGATATGAGGGAAGTCTAAACCATTAAAAATCTAAAAAATGAAAGATATAGCAATAGAAATAGTTGAAAATATTAATAAAACAACTAATGACTATGATGCAGTAGATGAAACTGTTAGGGTTTTAATGGGGCATTTTAGTAACAACACAAAGCCAAAAGAAAATGAAAGAACTAATTGATTTAAAAGAACCAAGTATCCACTCACAAATAAAAATGAAAGAATTAATTGACTATCAGAAAATAGACCTCCAAACCAAAATTATCGCTAAAACAATAGCAGATGAGCATAAGGGAGATAAAACACCCGTAATAATGGTGGGTTTACTTAACGGTTGTTTTGCGTTTTTTAGCGATTTAGTTAGGGCTATGCCGATTGATGTGGAGTGTGATTTTATGCGCGTTAAATCGTATGTAAAACGCAAACAAGGCGACATACAAATCACTAAAGACCTAGAAACCTCCATTAAGGGCAAACACGTCTACTTAGTAGATGATATCTATGATACAGGTAACACAATGGCTGCTGTAATTGAATATTTAGAAGTTAAAAACCCTTCTTCAATTACAATAGTTACACTTCTCACAAGGGAATCTAGCCCACCACCACCAAAACCTTCACATCATGCTTTTACTATTAAGGATGAGTGGGTAATAGGGTACGGTCTTAATGATGAAAAGGGATATAATAGAAATTTAAGATCTATTTGGGCTCTGTAGATAGATTTCGTATATTATGGTATAAATAAAAAGTTATAAATGGAAAATAAAAGACGAAAAATCCACGAAGAATTAGAAGTGGTGAGGGAAGGTTTTGCTAATGGTGTTGCACCTGGTTTCCCTCTAGAACAATCCGAAAAAGATAAAATGATTGATCAAGCAGAATTGGCATATGGTCAATTTTTAGATGCTTTAAAATGTGATTGGAGAAATGATCCCAATTCAATGGAAACACCAAGACGTGTAGCTAAAGCATATGTAAATGATTTATGGGCCGGAAGATATACAGCAATGTCCCCTATTACTTCATTTCCAAGTGATGGGTATGATGGAATTATAATTGAGAGAAACATACCTTTAACGAGTATGTGCTCACACCACCATCAAACCATTGGGGGAGTAGTTCATATTGGCTATATTGCTGGAGATGAGGGTCAAGTGATTGGATTATCTAAATTAAACAGAATAGTTGAATTGTTTGGTCGTAGAGGAGCTATCCAAGAACAATTAACATCAGCTATCCATAATGCTGTAGATAAAATTACTGAGGGTAATAAAGGTGTAATTGTTACAATAGTAGCAGGACATAATTGTGTAAGTTGTAGGGGGGTTAAACATCAGGGTGCTTCAATGATTACTACTAAAGCCAGTGGGGTATTTAGAGAAAATAATAACCTATCAAGAAAAGAATTTTTCGATTCATTAAAAATAAACAATGGTGGACATCAAATCTAAAGAGTATATACTTGGAATGTTGGATGAAGAATTGAAGGGGAATTTAAGTATTCTAATCGATCCTAAAAAAAAAGATAGTTTTTCATCACCCCGTATCCAAGTTTGGAAGGAACTAGTAGCAGAAAGAATATACCACCACCTAACAGATCAAAATCAAACCCAAACTAAATTTAAAAATTAAATATGAAAAATAAAATACCATTTATATCAGAAGTAGAGGAGTTTAATGAAGTTATGGGGAAAAGTTATCAAAACCGAACAACCCCAACTATCAACCCTAAAGACGCCCAGTTTGTAATTGATTTTATTCAAGAAGAGCTAGATGAGTTAAAAGTAGCAGTTAAAGAAAAAAATATTGTTGAAATATTTGATGCTCTGCTTGATATCACTTATGTAGGTTTAGGTAATGGAGCTTTAGTATTTGGGTTAAAGGATAAAATGTTAGATGGTTATGCTGAAGTACAAGCTTCTAATATGTCTAAAATTTGTAATACTATTGAAGAGGCAGAAAAAACAGTTATAGTTAGAAGTGAAGAGCAAGGTGAAAAATGCCATTATGAAGAATCAAATGGTCAATACGTAGTATATCGTAGTTCAGATAATAAAGTAATGAAATCAATTAATTATTTTAGACCTGATTTAGCACAATTTTTCACTGAGGAAGAAATTGCTAAAACTTTCTTAAAAGGGTAGGGTTAATAATTAAAAATAAAAGTTATGAGTTTTAAGAAAGCATTTGCTAGAAAGCTAAAGGGTAATAATTACCTAATCCATCTATGGGATGATGGGGGTTACCAAAAAATAGAATGGCTTAATCAAGCATACTCCGAGTGTGGTGAGGGTGATGCCTCACATATAGGTTTGAATGGTGAACCCTTACGTAAAGTTAGAAATTGGGATAGAGATGATCCTAATTTACACTTTCATGATATGCCCCCTTACCAAAAATTCCTAGTTGAGAAGTATGGAGTTGATGATGAACCTTCAATTACACATAAAGAAATATTTTTTGATATTGAAATTGAAATGGGTGGGGCACTTACTGAGGAATATATAAAATCAGCACCCAAAAAAGTAACATCAATTGCCTGGTATGACAAACAAGTAGATTTATGGGGAATATTAATATTAGATGCTAAGAATCAATTAAAACACACCAAAGCTAAAAATAAAGAAATCATCCCCTGCCGTACTGAAGATGAATTACTAATGAAATTCATAGAGAAGTTTAGAGAAATGGATCCTGACATAATAGTAGGGTGGAATAGTGATTACTTTGATATCCCATACTTATACTATAGAATATGCAATGTTTTAGGTGAGGATATTGCTCGTTATTTATCTCCAATTGGTTATGTTAGAGAAACACCTTGGTATAAGGATCAATTTATCCAAATTGCGGGGGTTGAGTCTCTTGATTATATGCGTTTACATAAGAAATTTAGTTGGGCAGATGAACCTTCTTTTAAATTAGATGCTATTGGGGAAAAATATGCTGGTTTAAATAAAATTGAATATGATGGGAATTTAGATAAATTATTTGAAGATGACCCCTTAAAGTTCATCCAATATAACTTTAGAGATGTTGAAATATTAAAAGTATTAGATGAAAAATTAGAATATTTATCTCTTGTAAAAAACCTAGCTCATAAAGGAAAACATAATTACAGTGAGGTATATGCTAATACTAAAACACAAGATGGAGCAATTTCAGCCTATTTGTTAAGTAAAGGAATAGTCCCACCCGCAAAAGAACGTAACCCCCTATCTAAGAAAAACTATGCTGGTGGGTATTTATTTTGCCCTAAAGCCGGCATATACAATTATATGTTTGATGAGGATTTAACTTCACTTTACCCCTCAATTATAATGACCATTAACATTGGAAAAGAAACAATGGTTGGTAGAATCATTGATGCTGATGATAGAAATAATCGTTTAGGTTTAAATGATTTGCAAAACAAAAACCCTGAGGAGGAACTTATTGTTGAAAACACCAAACGTAGACGTACTAAAGTCCCAATAGAGAAATTAATCAAAATGATTGAAGACAATGAACTTTCAGTATCTGCTAATGGTGTTTTATTTAGAACAGACAAAGAATCAGTACTATCTACAATATTAAAGAAGTGGTTTGATGAGAGGGTGATGTATAAAAATAAAATGAAAAAAGCTTTTAAAGAAGGAGATAAAGAAGGAGGGGCAGGTTTCCATATGAAACAGTATACCATGAAAATTTTACTTAATTCACTCTATGGTGCTACTGCTTTAGGAAGCTTTAGGTATGGGAATGTAATTCTAAGTGAAGCTATTACTCTCTCGGGTCAACGAATTATTCAAGAGTCTGCTTTAACTGCAAATCGTCACATTAATAAAGTTATGCGTGGTGAAGAGGAACTCTAAATAAAATAAAAAGAAAATGAAACATTTACAGGATACACCTTGGTGGATTTGTGATGCTGAAGATACAAATTATGTTGCATATTCAGACACCGATTCAATATATATTCATGCAGAACCACTACTTAGACACCTCCACTTAGATTTTGATGAGTTATCAAGTGAAGACAAAGATAATAGGTTAGAAGATATAGCTCTTAAATATCAAGATATTATTACTGATTCTTATAGTGATTTAGCTAAGAATTGCTTTAATGCCAAAGGAGAGCATAGATTAGAAATGAAGACTGAAGCCGTTATTAGATCAGCTTATTTTAGAGCAACTAGAAGATATGCTCAATGGATTACAAAACAGGAAGGTATTGTAAAAGAATCACTTGATGTAAAAGGGTTAGAATTTAAGAAAGCAAATTTCCCACCTGTTTTGGGGAAGTTTTTCCACAGCATGCTTATTGACGTGTTAAAAGGCACCGAACAACCTGAAATCGATGCCCGTGTTAAGGAATTTAGGAAGCAAATATTAGACGGTACTATACCATTAACTCAGTTAGGAAACCCAACATCAGTCAAAACCCTAAACAAATATACAGAGCGTAAAGCTAGAGCTGGAGAGTTATTTACAACAGTAGCTAAAGGTGCACCTGCAGCCGTAAGAGCAGTTATTAGACATAATGATTTGTTAAGATTTTGGGGTTTAGAGAACAAACATAGTGCTATTACTCAAGGTGATAAGGTTAAATGGATTTACTTAAGACCCAACCCTTACCAAATTGACGCTGTTGCGTTTTTAGACTTTGATTTGGCAGATAAAATTAGTACATTCATTGAAGAGTACGCAGATAGGAAGAAAATTTTTGAATCTATCTTGCTAAATAAGGTTGAAGGTTTCTATAACGATCTAACGTGGAATCTTTCATTAAATCCTTATCGTGAGATGTTTTTTAACTTATAATAAATAAAAATGACAAATAAATTAATAGTTCAATCAATAATTAACAAGTACTATTTGGGGTTAAATGAATCCGTTAAATGGGTTATAGAAGACTCTACTTTAAATATTGATTTCATGACACCTACTAAGGATGTTATTGGGAGTGTTTCATGTGATAATTTTGATTTAGAAGATTGTAAATTAGCTATATATGACACTAAAAAATTGCAAAATTTAATTAGTATATGTAGTGGGGAGTTATTGTTAGAATTAACAAAAAACAACGTCTTAAACACTAAACTTAAGATATCAGATTTAAATTTTAACCTAACCTATGCTCTATCAGATCCTTTACTAATTGGTAAAGTTGGAACTGTAAACGATGCTGAGTGGGTTGTTGAAGTAAATCTAGAAACTGAAGATGTAAGTAATTTAATTAAAGCTAAAAGTGCATTGTCAGAGGTAGATAATATGATAGTTACCACTACTACCAACTTAGACAATGAAAACGTTGTTGAGTTTGTATTTGGAGATGAATCCGGACATAATAACAAGATTGCATACCAAATGCCAGGAGTTATTAAGGAGGAAAATATGAACCTTCCATTTAACTCAGATACACTAAAAACTATCCTCCAAGCAAACAAAGATATGGGTGGGGGGAAATTATATCTAAGTTCAATGGGGTTAATGAAATTAGAATTTTCCAACGAAGGAATATCTAGTGTTTACTTTATGGTGAGAAGATCTGAAAGTGAATTTTAATCTTATTTTATAGAGAAAATATTTTAATATACGTATACATGAATAAAAATCGGAGCCAGGGCACGTAAGTTTTATTCAAAAATAAATTAACAGGGAACTTAGGTCCCACAAATAAAAACAAATGAGTACATTATTTAATGAACAGTCGAAATTCGACTTATTATTCCGTAACCTATTCAAGGCAGACGGAGCTTTTCAACCAACAACGTTTGAAAATAAGCAACCCCACCCACTAGATATCTATTACGACAAAGACGGGCTTCATTTTGACATAGCTTGTACTGGGTTAACTAAAAATGACATCAAATTAGAAATTGATGGAGATCTTTTAAAAATTATCTATGACAAACCTAATGAGGAAGGTGAAGATTATAGCGGTTATATCTATAAAGGATTAGCTAAACGATCTTTTAATTTAGGTTATAAAGTGGCAGCTAAGTTTGAATTGGAATCATTACAAGCAAATATGGAGAATGGTTTACTTCATTTATTTGTTCCAGTATCAGAGTCTAAAAAACCAAAATCCATAAAAATAAAATAAAAGTATCCACAAAATAGCGTGTCCTGGCGCGATTTTATTCGTATATTCACGGTATAATAGGGGGTACGATGTCTCTTAATTAATTAAAGTTTTAAAAAAATATGAATGTTATTATAAAAGATGATTCAATCATCCCCTTCTACATCTCCAAAGATCAGTATTGTTATACTGTAATGGAAGTAATTACACCTGATAAGAAAAATCTAGGAAGATTTGGGAATAAGGGAAACAAGAATGAAGGTAAGGATTATGAAAAATCTATAGGTCATTACAACTCCTTATCATCAGCTTTAAGAAAGATTTCTAAAGAAAAGATTGATAATACGAGGGATTATGATTCTATTAAAAGCTACATTGAAGAGTATGAATTAATAAAACAACAAACAGAAAAATTATTAAATAAAATAGAAATATGAAGTTAGAAGCAATGTTTGATGCGGTTATAGTAAAACCGTTAAAAGAAGAAGAAACAATGTATGGAAACATAATTGTACCTGATTTAGGTAAAGATAAAAATGAGCATGGGGAGGTTGTAAGTGTAGGACCTGGAAAGTACTCAGTTACAGGAGACCATTTCTTAAAAACCCAAGTTGAAATTGGAGATGTAGTTGTACTCCCAACAATGGGGTTCACAAAACTTGAACATGAAGGAGAAGAATACTTCGTAGGCCCAGAACAACAAATCCTCGCAAAAATACAAAAATAATAAAGAACAAATATGAAAAAAGATATTAAATTTGGAGCAGAAGCCCGAAAGGAATTAATGGAAGGAATAGATATTCTAGCAGATGCCGTAGTAAGTACATTAGGGCCAAATGGTAGAAATGTATTAATTGATCAAACCCCTGGACTACCACAATCTACAAAAGATGGTGTTACAGTAGCAAAGAATGTTGTTGTTGATGGTTATATTCAAGATTTAGGAGTACAGGTAGTAAAAGCTGCTGCTACTAAAACCGCGGATAAAGCAGGAGATGGTACAACTACTTCAACCTTACTAGCACGTGAGATGATTAAAGCAGGTTTATCCCACCTTAACAATGGGGCAAATGCCACTGAAGTTAGAAGAAGTATTGATAAAGCAGTTAAAGAGGTGATTGAGGTATTAAAATCAAATTCTGAAGATATATCATCTGAAGATCAACTTGAACAAGTAGCCACAATATCAGCTAATAATGACCCTGAAGTTGGGAAATTAATTGCTACTGCAATTGATAAAGTAGGTAGAGATGGAGTTGTCCACATTGAAGAAAGTAAATCCGGTGAAACTTACCTGGAAACTGTAGAAGGAATGCAGTTTAATAGAGGTTATAAATCTCACTTCTTTGTTACTGATAATAGTACTATGTCTTGTAAATTAGATGATGTTTACATCTTAATTGCAAATCATAGTTTTACCCAAGTTAAAGAATTACTTCCTATACTAGAGCAAGTATCAGCAACAAATAAGTCTTTGTTAATAATTGCTGAAGACATCGAAAATGAAGCATTAGCAACTTTAATTGTTAATAAAGCTAGGGGTACCTTAAAAGTAGCAGCAGTAAAAGCACCTGACTTCGGGGATCGTCGTAAACTTATCTTAGATGACATAGCATCAGTTACGGGTGGTGTAGTATTCGATAAAGATAAAGGTATGAAACTAGACAAATTTAGTTGGGATTGGTTTGGACAAGCAAGAGCGGTTACAATTTCTAAAGAAGAAACCACAATAGTAGATGGGAAAGGTAGTGAAGAGTCTATTGATCAGAGAGTTTCTGAATTGCAAAATCAAATAGAAGAATCAAAAACTCCATTTGAAACTGAGCAACTACAAAACCGTTTAGCAAAAATGGTAGGTGGTGTTTCTATTATTCATGTAGGTGGATACAATGAAACGGAGATGAGAGAAAAGAAAGATAGAGTAGATGATGCCCTACATGCTACAAAAGCTGCATTAGAAGAAGGAATTGTTCCTGGAGGTGGTGCTGCTTTGCTTTATGCTCGTAAAGGTATAACATTAGATAGTATTGGTGCTGACATTGTATTTAAAGCATGTGGTAAACCATTCGAACAAATTCTAGTGAATGCTGGCAAATCATCAACTGAAGCTCAAATTATAGGGTTTGGTTTAAAGAAAAACAATCCATGGTTAGGTTATAATATTAAAACCGAAAAGGTTGTAGATATGAAAGAAGCAGGAATTTGTGATCCAGCCAAAGTAACTAGAACAGCTTTAGAAAATGCAGCATCAGTTGCAGGAACATTACTGTTAACAGAATGTGTTTTAGTTCCTCACCCAGATGCTGAAGAAGCACCACAACCACAAGGAATGTATTAATCAAATTTAGAAACAGCCTAAGGGGGGTGGTTTTCATCCCCCTAAAGGTTATGTTTTACAAGTTATAAAAATAATCAATGGAAACCAAAACACAGGAACATATAGAATTAATTGCTGTAAGAGAAGCTCCTGGTGATAGGTGGGTTTTAACAAATGATGATTTAAATAAAATCCACCCAACACTCACAGATGCTTTAGAGGCATATCTTTCTAAAACAGGATTTAAGGGGTCTTATAGGTTAGACCCAATGAATAGTACCTTATATGCTATACAATCAAATGAGGTTGAAGTTAAAAAAGAAGAACCTAAGAAGTATGACTTGTATGGTGAATTAAATTGGAAGCAGGGCGCTTAAGATTTGGAGAATTGATAATTAGTTCGTATATTTAAATATGATGAAGAAAGAACATACCCTCCTTGTGGAGAAATTTAGACCCTCTACCCTAGAAAACTATGTAGGGAATGAGCATATTAAAAAAACAATATCCCAGTATCTTGACCAGAATGATATCCAGAATTTTATATTCCAGGGGCCTGCTGGAACCGGAAAAACTACATTAGCTAAAATTATCGTTAAAAATCTAGATTGTGATTATATATACATTAATGCAAGTGATGAAAGGGGGATTGAAACTATAAGAGACAAGGTATCAGGGTTTGCTAGTACAATGTCATTTAAACCTTTAAAAGTTGTTATATTAGATGAAGCTGATTTTTTAACAATACAAGCTCAAGCCTCATTAAGAAATGTAATCGAAACCTTCTCAAAAACAACACGCTTTATCATGACTTGTAATTTTGTGGAGCGTATTATTGATCCTCTACAATCACGTTGTCAAGTATTAAAAATAGTTCCTCCATCTAAAAAAGAAGTTGCGAAGCATATAGCTTGGGTTTTAGAAGAGGAAAAAACAGAATTTGAATTAAGTGAAGTAGTAACTATTGTAAACCAATTTTACCCTGATCTACGTAAATGCCTTAATACAATACAGCTATCAACCCAAAATAATAAGCTTGTAATTGATAAGTCTATACTTGTATCATCTAATTATATGACCCAGGTGATTACAGAATTATCTAAATCTAAACCAAATTGGAGAGAAATTAGACAAATTATAGCTAATGGGAATGTGAGTGATTTTGAGGAATTTTATCGTCATTTATATGATAATGCTTCAACATACCTACCAGGAAATGAAGGGATGGTTGCCATTTATGTTAATGAGTATAGTTATCAATCTAACTTTAGAATAGATAAAGAGATAAATTGTATGGGATTAATAGCAAAATTAATAGAATTAAAAATAAATAAATAAAAAATATGAAAAAGTATTTAGCAGTATTATTAGTTTCACTTGGACTACAAACCCAAGCACAAACAACGTTATGTGATCAAACATACACAACAGGAAACCAATTACAACTTGAAGTAGCAATACCGGTTTCATTCCTAAACTTCTACCAGATGGCTCCGCTGTATGCGAGTACAACTTATGCAAATCAATTTATTTTAGGGTATGATAGTTGCTTTGCAAATGCTTGCACACATACTGTCTCTAACCCTTGGTCGTTTGATACAATTAGAACTTGCATAACTTACTGGACAGAAACGACAACTGACTTAGACACTTTAACGTGTTGCTTTGAACAGTATTGGGACATAACATCTGAGTCCTGGGTAAGGGTAAATGACACAGATAACCCCGTAGGTATTGAAGAATTAACATTTAAAGAAACCCAAAACAATAAAATATACGATCTACAAGGTAGAGAATTAAATAAGATCCCCACAGGTAGGATGTATATCAGAAATAGAAAATTATATATAAATTTAAATTAAAATAAAATGTCAGAAGAAAAGAAAATGAATCTCAATGTAGATTTAAAAACAACTTCCCCAATTGAAACACCAGAAGGTGGGGTTGTATTCCAACAAGGAGTAATTTTACGTAAAGTATCTAAATTTGTAGTAGGAGCTGATGAAGATGCAGTAATGCCTATACCTATTTTTTATGATACTGTGAGCGGTAAAATATTAAAAGAAACACTTCCAGTAGAGCTTAGAGAAGAATATTCAGACCACACTATTTAATGTCTAAAATCGAGGTAAAAAATATTTTTGGTTTTTTGGAGGAGATAACAGTAAAAAAATCTCCTCCAGAAAATTTCTCACAAAGTTCGTGGGATAAATGGAATTCATATATGGTGCATAGGTGGATTTCTCAAAATAGGGAGTATATTGATATTGCTAACTATGTACAAAAAATGAACCCTCAATCCAAACAACAGATATACTCTATTTATCGGGAATTAATTCCAAAGAAAAAAACATGGAGTAAATATGTTAAAAATGAAAATAAAAATACATACCAAGATTTAGCACCATATATTGTTAAATATTTTGAATGTTCAATTGGAGAAGCAAATGATTACATTGATATTTTAGGTAAAGATGTTATGGAGATTTTAATAGGGATGGGTGTAGAAGAAAAAGAAGCAAAGAAAATAATTAAAAAAGCAAAAGTATGAGTAAATTAAGAAATATGCTTTACACCTCAGCAATTGCTGATAAAGCAAAAGCACAATTAACTTTAGAATTACTAGAAAACCATGCTGTGGGTATAGGAGATCACTCCACAACTGATTTTTATAAGAATGCTGAAGAAGCACTTGTAATGTTAGTAGATGC
>TARA_R110001592_G_scaffold6720_5_pt1 | contig 15946 bp, 11 predicted proteins | sample TARA_R110001592 | Tara Oceans TARA_R110001592 (sample SAMEA4398387) | marine metagenome | biome: Polar Biome; feature: [SRF] surface water layer (ENVO:00010504); material: water (ENVO:00002006), including particulate matter (ENVO:01000060) such as... | depth 5 m
AAGTGAATGGTGGAGAGAAGCTGTAGGTTATTGCTTAAAATGTGATGGCGATATTTGTATTGCTACACAAGGTAAAAATGCTTGCTTTTCTGAATTGGTTTCTGATACTGCTCCTGCTCTAATTGCAATGGATGCAGAAATAGAAATATTAGATATAGACGGAACAAAAAAAGTTAAACTAGAAGATATCTACACAGGCGATGGTGTTACTCCTCGCAATTTGTCTGAAACGGCAATTTTAACAGCAATTTTTCTTCCTTTAAATCGTGGGTTTAAAACCGATTTTCATAAACTAAGAGAAAGAGAAAGTTTAGAATTTACCTCTTTAACTTCTGCTGTAGCGATAGATAAAAATGGAAAATTAAAAATAGCTTTAGCTGGAGTTGACCCTAAACCAGTTGTGGTTGAAGGCACTATAAACGATGATAAAGCATCATTAATAAAACAAGCCATTAAAGGTTCTCGTGCTGTTGATAATGACATGTATTCGCGTAAATATCGTAGAGAAATGATAAGCGTTTATTTAAACAAAAGTTTTGAAAAATTAACCTAAAATTTACATAGAAGATATTCTTATCTTTTATTATTTTTATAGTTAATTTTGATATTATTAATAGTTCTTTTATTAAAAATATAAACAATGGAAAACAACCCTTTAAGTGTAATGTATGCCGAGCATAACATTATTATGAAAGCAGAATACATCATTAAAAATGCTGATGGTATGTGGGAGAAAGATACTCCTAGCTATATTGAATTAGTAGATTTTCTAATTCTATTTTTCAGAGAATATGCTGATGGATATCATCACCGAAAAGAAGAGGATGTGTTATTTCCTGCAATTAAAAATCACCCTGATTTTGTATTACAAGAAATTATAGATGAATTTAAAGAACATCACGAAAGCTTTAGAGATTATACCAGAGAAATTGAAGAAGCATTGGATGAAAACGATTTTCCTAAATCATATAATTTATTGCAAGAATATTGTAACGATTTACTAGACCATATTGCTGCAGAAAATGAAGAATTATTTGTTTTAGCTGAAAGTTTATTGGAAGAACATGACCTAGAAACTATCTTTTTTAAATTTAAAGATATTGATATGGAATTAGGCGAAAAACGGAAATTGGAATTAGAAAATAGTATTCAAAAAATATCTGTCTAATTCCTAAGTTTTATTCTAAATGGACTTGCAATAAAAAAGTGGACAAAAAGAAAATCGTCTAAAAAGTAATTTTTAGACGACCTCTTTCCAGAATAATCTATAAACATCTACTCTTCCTCTTCTTCCTCTCTCAATATTTCAATACGAACAATTGTATTCTTTAAAATATCTTTATTCGTACCTAATCCTTCCATCGACCTTTCTATTAAGTTGGCTTTAACACCTTTTGAAACAACATACTTATAAACACTCATTACTCGTTTTGCATCCAATTTTTCTATATCTTTTTCAGAAGCATCAAAGTAACCAGCAATTGAAATTTTTGTAGTTGGTGACTCTTTTAGCATAGCAACTAACTTATCAAGTGTTTTTGTCGTTTCTCCTACTATAGAAAATGATTTAGGATTAAATGATATTGTTAATTCATTTGAGTTGTCATCTACAACAGTCGCATTTGTATTTACTTCAGTCGTAGAGCCATAAGAATTTATAATTTTTGTTTTATTTAATTCTGAGTTCGCTTCACTATTAAAGTTACGACTTACCGTTTCTGCTTTTTCCATACCTGGGATAGCATCACAATCACATTTCTCTTTTTCTTCGAATGCCACAACAGAAATATTATCAATATAATAATATGCATCATAAGTTTGTGGTGAAGTAAAACCTCTTGGTCTTTTTACTTTTTTTAATGTTAATTTTTCATCAGGAGTAAAATTTCCTATGGTAATATATTCTTCATCACCATTTGCCTTATATTTACCACATACTGGCACCCAATAATACTGCTTTTCGTAAACCGTTAATTTTTTACTTACAATTTGTGCTTCAAATTGAAGTGGATCTGTATTATTTGCAGAAACTGCATCTTTAGAGATGTATGCTCCCAAATAATTAGTAGCATATTTTGATAAATCTGCTAAACTGACATTGAAGGTTACACAGTATTCTTTCCCAGCTTCAAGTTTACTCGTTAATTTTGCTTGCAAATAACTTCTAGCCTCTTTCCCTTTATAACCGTAAGCTACAAAACCTGCGTAATTATCGCCTTCCATTGCATCTTCTTCTCCATAACCATTGTTAGGCACTCCAATAAGTGCATTTTTAGTATCTGATATATATAAATCAGCTGGAGCCAATGATGGAGATATCCAAGGAGTAGCTAACTCAATTTGACCTTCGCTTTTAACTTTTTTAGCTACATCTTTAAATATGGGGTTAGGCACCAAATTTTCTTGAGAGAATAAAACTAAATTCAATAGCATTAACGCTATAATTATTACACTTTTTTTCATCATAAATATATTTTTATATATTTTCAAAAACAAATTTCAGACCGAAATTAAACAATACACTTCATTAGTACAAAAAAGAAAGAAAAAAGCCACCCATTTAGGTGGCTTTTTTCTATTTGATTAATTAATACTCTTTCCGAAAAAATTATTCTTTATTAACTCTTCTAGGAGCATCCTTTTTCCTTTATAAAATGGAGTTATCCAGGCATCTTTTTGTCCTGATTTGATAATTTTTTGTCTTAATACTTCCGCCTCTTTCATAGTAACAAAAACACCCTGAGTAAATCTTGTGATACCATCTGGATAATTTAAAATTGTTGGTTCTCCATATTTTTTTAAATGATTCCACTTATAATTTTTAGGAAAACGATATGCGGCAATTTGAACCTTAAACTCCAATCCTTCTGCACAAGATTTACCACCTTTTTTTAATAATGAAGTATATATTTTAACATCATTTAAATCTTTACCCACAAATTCAGAAAAATCAACAAAGTTAGTTTCACACGGAGTAGTTGCTAAGTCGAGTTTTTGCTTTTCAGGTAAATCTTCATACACCTTACGTTGTCCAAAAACAAATACAGTTACAAACGCATCTTGAGATTCTTTTTCTTTCTTAGTTAAATCTTGCCTAAAACTTTCTGCTTCTTCTAAAGTTTTAAATGGACCAAACGTATATCTAGTCATCCCATCAGGATATGTTTTGGCGGTAATTTTTCCATACTTTTCTAAATGTGCTAATTTAAAATCTTCGGGGTTTTTAACAGCTGCTAATTCAACTTTAAATGTAAGCCCAGCAATATTTTTAGCAGCAGCATCAACTAAACCTTTATCTTTTTCCAATGCTACATTATTATTATCTACTAAATCAACTGCGGTTTTATCATCAATAACATTTGTTTTTACAGTAGTATCTGGATTAGTAATTTGGTCATGTATTGTTACATCATCTAAGAAATCCGTTTTAATAAAATCAGTTGAATAATGTTGCTTAATAGTTTTAGAGCTACCATTATCATTTACCATTATTTTTGATGTTTTAAGTTCTGGATTAGTTTTTATTATATTTTGTTTTTTGATTTCAGCAGCTAATAACGTTTTAAAAGGTCCAACTCTATCTACTCCCTCTGTTTCAATAAAATATTCAACACCTTCTTCTTCTATATCCCCTTTTTCCTTCAGCACTTTATTGTAAACCATTTCCTCATATCCTTCTTTGGTACTTTCTTTTCTGTATTTTTTAATTTGATTATCTATTTTCCCTTGCAAAATATCCTCATTTGAATTCGAAACTTCCTCAACAACTTGTTTTGAACTTAAATTAAAATCATGTTCAACTGAAACATACGTCTCTAACGATTGAACATCAATATAATCTATCCTTGTATCATAACCTTCTACCTCTATTGCAATTTTATATTTATTACCTGGAGTTAATGCTAACATATATTTACCTGAAGATGAATTGGACTTAAATTTACCTTCTACACTTCCATCTTTTTCATTTGTAACTGTTATATCTGCTTCTGCTGGTTTACCATCTGCATTAACTACACCGACAACCAAAGCTAAAATTGGTCTTTTCCCAAAATGTCCTGGCGACACTGTATATATATCGTGAGTACCATTTTCACTTCTCCCTGCTGATGAGTAATATCCTGTTTTAGCATCAGCTGAAAGTACATAATACCTATCATCATCAATACTATTTACTGGATAACCAACATTCATTGGTTCATCCCAACCATCACTGTTTAAATAGGTGTAAAATATATCATATCCTCCCATACTATTATGTCCTTTAGAGCTATAATACATGGTTTTCCTATCAGGATGTATAAAAGGAGCGTCATCATCAAATTTTGTATTAATAACAGGACCTAAATTTCGAATATTACCCCAAGTGTCATCTGGCTTTAATTCAGCAGAATAAATATCTCTACCTCCAAAACCACCTTCTCTATTACTTGAAAAATAAAGTGTTTTCCCATCACTCGATAAACTCGCACTTCCTTCCCAAGCTTCAGTATTCACTTCTCCTTTCAATCGCTCTGCTTTTGTCCAACTATCACCATCCAACAGACTCATATAAATATCACCATTATCTTTCTTCGTACTCTTGTATATAAAAAGTTGTTGACCGTCTACTGATAAAGCAATACTTGCATCATGCCCAACAGTATTAATATTGTCCCCAATACTTTCTGGTTCTATCCAATCACTACCAACCTTATATGAAACCATAATATCTTCATAATATTCCCCTCTTGGGTCTGGTTTTCCCGATTTATCCATCAATCCTCCCTTACTCCTTTCTCCTCTATAAGTATAAATCATCATCGTTTCGTCCGAGGTTATTACAGGCACATATTCAGAAAAGTCTGTATTGATAGGAGAACCTATACTTACTATATCAACTCCTAAACTATCTTTCGTGAATTTTTTTGCATTCTGACAATAAATTATATTTTGTCTAGCTTCTCCTTTTTGTTCATCAGACACACCTTCCGCCGACATATATTCTTCATAAGTATCAATTGCTTGGTCAAACATTCTATTTACAGCGTAAGCTCTTGCTAGATAAAAGTTTACTTCATTAAATTCAGGGTTACTTTTTTTAACAGCTAACAATTTTTCGAGTGCAATTCCTTTTTTATTTTTAAAAAAAGTGTAGCAAATACCTTCCATTAACTTATAATAAGGGTCGTTAGGTTTACTTTCAGCTAATTGTTTAAAAAATTCTAGTGCCTTAGGTATATTCTGTAAATCTTCATCAAAATAGTATGATTCTGCTTTTTGAAGAATACTTTTTTCATCTTTTGCAGAAAGAGTTTCCTGTCCGTAAACGAAATTAACCGTGAGGAATGAAAGAAATAAGGGAAGTAAGAACTTAAATTTAATCATTTTAAAATCAGAATTATACAGTTATAATTGACTAAAGTAGTAGAAAAAAGAAGATAGAGTTATTAACATTTTTCTCAATTATTAACCGAGTTATTAACACTACTTATAAAAAATTGAAAGTATATTTGCCGCAATTATAATAATAGTAAGGAATGGAGTACAATTTGTATGAATTAGAAAATGGAATTCGAGTAATTCATAAACCTATAAAAAATAGGGTTGCTCATTGTGGTTTTATTATAAATACAGGAACGAGAGATGAAAAAATTAAAGAAAATGGCTTAGCTCATTTTATTGAACATTCTATTTTTAAAGGCACACAACATAGAAAAGCTCATCACATTTTAAACAGAATTGATAATGTTGGAGGGGAATTAAATGCCTACACCACCAAAGAAAAAACTTGTGTTTATGCTTCTTTTACTACAGAATATTTTGAAAGAGCTACAGAATTATTAAGCGATATTTTATTTAATTCAACCTACCCAGAAAAAGAAATAGAAAAAGAGAAAGATGTAATTATTGATGAAATTTACTCTTATCAAGACAGTCCTTTTGAACAAATTTATGATGATTTCGAAGAGTTAATTTTTAAAAATCATCCTCTAGGAATGAATATTTTAGGAACGGTTGACTCTGTTAAATCATTTAATAGAGAAAGCATTCTCAAATTTATAGATAGAAATTTTGCCACCAATAAAATTATATTTAGTGTTGTTGGTGATTTTACTGAGAAAAAGATAAAAACAATTATTGATAAATATTTAAATCAACCTCTTAAAACAAGTTCATCAAAAAAAAGAACAAGATTTACAAATTATAATGTTTTTACTAAAGAAATAGAAAAAGATAATTATCAAGCTCACTATATGCTAGGAAACGTTGCCTATAGCAGTAAAGACAAAAATAATACGGGCTTTATATTACTAAATAATATTTTAGGTGGTCCAGCTATGAATAGCCGATTGAATATGGGTATTCGTGAAAAGTATGGTTTTACCTATAATATCGAATCTAGCTACACTTCTTATACCGACTCTGGTTTATTTAGTATTTACTTAGGTACTGATACAAAGCATTTAGAAAAAAGTATAGCTTTGGTTCATAAAGAATTAAATCTATTGAGAGTAAAAAAACTAAGTGCCTCTCAATTACAAAAAGCTAAACAACAATTAATTGGTCAAATAACTTTATCAGAAGAAAGCAAAGTAAATGTTATGCTCGGCATGGGCAAAAGTTTACTTTTTTTCAATAAAGTAGATTCGTTAGAGACGGTCTATAATAAAATAAATAAACTTACATCAGAAAATATTATTGATATTGCTAATGAAGTTTTTGCAAAAGATCAATTAAGTTCATTAATCTATAAACCAACTAAATAATGAATTTTTTACCTGAAGAAATAGAAGATTATACCGCACTTCATTCAGAAAAAGAGAGTGAATTACTGCAAAACCTTAATCATGAAACTTGGGAAAAAATTCTAAACCCTAGAATGTTATCAGGACATATGCAAGGAAGAATTTTGAGCATGTTAAGCCATATGATTAAACCAACCAACATTCTTGAAATAGGAACTTTTACAGCATATTCTACGTTATGTTTTGCCGAAGGACTTGTTAGCGAAGGACATATTGATACTATTGATATTAATGAAGAATTACAACCGTTAGTACAGAAGTATTTAGATAGATCTGGTTTTTCGAATAAAATCACTTGCCATATTGGGAATGCCTTAGAAATTATTCCTTCATTAGACAAAAAGTATGATCTTGTTTTTATTGATGCTGACAAATCAAATTATTCAAATTATTTTAACTTAGTATTTGATAAATTAAACTCTGGTGGGTATATTATTGCTGATAATGTGCTGTGGAATGGAAAAGTAACTCAACCGTTAACCGAAAACGATATTGACACAAAAGCAATTATAGAATTTAATAAAATGGTGCACAACGATAGTCGTGTACAAAATGTTCTACTCCCTGTTAGGGATGGATTAATGCTTCTTCGAAAATTATAACTATGATAAAAATTTTAAGAATAACTGCTTTACTAGAAGGGTTATCATTCCTTATATTATTAGGAATTGCTATGCCTTTAAAATATATGTTTAACAAACCTGAAATGGTTCAAATTGTTGGCATGGCTCATGGAGTGCTTTTTATAGCCTATATAGTTTTGGTAATAATTGTTAGAGAACTTTTAAAATGGAATTTTAAACAAACCTTTATAGCTCTTATTGCTTCAGTTCTTCCTTTTGGGACTTTTTATGCTGATAAAAAAATATTTAAACCTGCATAAAATGAAGTTAGGTTTTGATTCTAAAAGACTCTTTTTCAACTTTACTGGTTTAGGTAATTATAGTAGAACTTTATTGAAAAACCTATCTTATTATTATCCTGAAAACGAATATAATCTTTACTCTCCAAAAATAAAGAGTACTCCTGAAACTTCATTTTTTATTGAAAATTCAGCATTCAAAAAAATTACACCTAAAAGTATTTTAAAATCTTATTGGAGAAGTTATTCAGTTGTTAAACAATTACAAAAAGATAATATTGAAATATACCATGGATTAAGTAACGAACTTCCTTTTAATATCCAAAAATCAGGTATTAGAAGTATTGTTACCATACACGATTTAATTTTTAAGCATTATCCTAACACCTATCCTGCTTTTGATAGAAAGATTTATGATTTAAAATTTAAACAAAGCTGCAAAAATGCTACTCGTATAGTGGCTATTAGTGAAAGTACAAAAAATGACATTGTAAATTTTTATGGTATTGATTCAACTAAAATTGATGTTGTTTATCAAAGTTGTAATCCTATTTATTATAAACTACAAGAACAGCAAGTAGTTGATAAAATAACCCAAGAATATAAACTTCCTAGTAAGTATTTGTTATTTGTTGGGAGCGTTGAAAAACGGAAAAACCTAAAAGTAATTATTGAGTCTTATCAATATTTACCTAATCAATTAAAACTACCTTTAGTTATTGTTGGAAAACTTCGAGAGCAGAGTGAACTTCTTGAGTTAATAAAAAACAATAAGCTTGAAGATTTAATTCATTGGAGAAGTGACGTAAAAAACAATAAAGATCTTCAAGCATTTTATCAAAATGCTGAAGTATTTATTTACCCTTCACTATATGAAGGTTTTGGATTGCCCGTTATCGAAGCGTTATTGAGTAAAACTCCTGTTATTACTTCTAACACATCTTCTTTACCTGAAGCTGGAGGGCCAAATTCTTTTTACATTAACCCAACCGACAGTAAAGAAATGGCTAAAGCCATAGAAAGAGTTGTAACTGAAAAAGATTTAAAGTCAGAAATGATTGAAAAAGGATATCAGTATGCTTTGAATAATTTTTCAGCCGAAGTGCTTACAAAAAAGATGATGGACGTTTATAAAAAAACAATTAAGTCTTAAACATCCCAATCTTTACTAGTTCTGTAAACTGTTCCTTTAAAAAGAGCAACTATTTTATTTTCTTGATTCACAATAATAACTTCATAAATTCCAATTTTATTCGATAATGAAAGTTCTTTTGCAGTGGCTATCAAAACATCTCCTTCTTTACATGAAACGGTATGAGAAATTGAGGTTTCTACAGATACACTTTTTTGTCCATAAGAATTTGAAGCAAAAGCAAGAGCTGAATCTGCCAAGCTATAAGTAATACCTCCATGAGCAATAGCAAATCCATTTAGCATTTCTTTTCTTACCATTATTTGTAATTGACAAGAACCAACATCAATAGATACAATTTCAATTCCCAACCATTTACTAAATGCATCATTTTCATACATTCTATCAATCACTTTTTTTGCTACTTCATTTTTTGTCATTATTCCAATCTTTCAAAAATTTAGTTTAAAAATAAACAAATTTAAAAAAGTGAATAAACACCTGTACAGGTTTAGAATTTTACTCAGTTATACCCCTATTTACACACTTATTAATTTGCAAGGCAATATACCTCTAGAGCTTATATTAATTACTATTTTTAATCACTCATACTAAATTTATCTTATATGAAAACTTTAAAACTTCTATTAATTGGTTTAACCATTTTTTTAACTGTAACGCCTTCCTTTGCACAAGACACTACAGTTGTACAAACATTAGAATTTAGTGATATTACAAAGAGAAGAGGATGGTATGTCTTCCCTTCAGATACCAATGAATATCAGAAAATATTAATGTATTACACTTTAAAGTGTGATGCCGCAACAACTCAAGATGGATATACTTGTGGGGAATGGGATTATACTACTTATACCAATTTATATGAATACAAAAATATAGGTCAGCCTTATTATGGAGTAAATGGAATATATCCAGACTCAATATTTTACACCACTATCCCTACAAATACTTATTACCAATCTTATCAAGATTATATTGTTTATGACAACACTGTGAGCGAAACGGATTATACTCTCGGCTCAGGAAGTTTGACTGTAAATCATCCTTTAAATTCATCTATTTCTAATTCAAAAACACAATATTTATTTACTGCTGCTGAATTGACAACTGCTGGATTAACTTCTGGGAATATTGATAAATTAAAACTTGACATCAACTCTTTAGGTAGTAATGCTAATCACCTTACAATTAAGATTAAAAATACTGTTCAACCTAATCTAACTACACCTGAGACTACTGGATTTACTGAAGTGTTTCACTACAATTCTAACTTAACTTTGGGTACAAACTCTTTCAACTTTACTACTCCTTATAATTGGGACGGGATTTCGAACATTATTGTTGAAGTTAGCCACACAAATACTACTTTAGGAACTAATTCTACTGTAAATGGAAGTGATGTAGGTTTTAACTCAACATTATATAGTATTACTGAAGATGGTTATTTAAATTTTGATAGAGCTGATGATTATATTTCTATTCCTGATAATAACAGCCTTGATTTTACTACAAATTTTTCGATTGAAGCATGGGTAAAGCCTACTGCTTTTAACGCAAATTCTTGGGAAAACACAATTGTTGGAAAAGATTCAGATGAAAATTCAGGAAGTGGTTATGTATTAAGATGTGGAGGAAATGGAATATTAAATTTCAATTTAGGTACAGCTGCTGGGTGGAAAGAAGTTACCAGTTCTGCTAACGCACTAACGCTTAATACTTGGCAACATGTCGCTGCAACATACGATGGTGCAACACTTAAAATCTATGTAAATGGAATACAAGTAGGTACTGCTGCAAATGGGAATGTTGCAAAAATTAACTCAATGGATTTAAACATCGGTGCTGGATATAATGGTGGTGGAAGAAAGTTTAATGGAAAAATTGATGAAGTTCGACTTTGGTCAACAGCTTTAAGCCCAACAAGTATCAATAATTGGAGAGATAAAGTTGTAGATGGTACTCACCCAAATTATGCAAACTTAACTGCTTATTACAATTTTAATGACGAACAAAATGTAGGTCTTGATATTAGTACAAATAATTTTAGTGGCACTACATTTGGATTTCCTACTTGGGCAAGTTTTAATGGTAGTGAAATGATTAAAGGCTTCATATCAAGTAGTGAACGACCAAATATAACATTTACTCAAGGAGACTACGCCTCTCATCTAGATTCTACATTAATTACTGATACTATTCAAAACCCTCAAATTGCAATTGTAGAAAACAACACAAGTAAAGATTTAAATGTTTCTAGCGTTGCTCTTACGCCTGTTGATACAATTTATGCATGGGCTTCGGGTTGGAGCTATGTATATGATGAAAATGGGAATGTTACTGACTCTATTTACAATAATGCTGATGCTACTCTTGTAAATAATTTTGAGCAAAATACTTTTCAATTACAAAACTATGTAACACCTTATGGTATTGGATTAAATTTAGGTCCAAACGGATTTAGATGGGTTTACGATGTAACTGATTATGCTTCATTATTTCATGATACATTAGAAATTTCTGCGGGAAATCAACAAGAACTAATTGACCTGAAATTTATAATGATTAAAGGAACTCCTCCAAGAAAAGCGATTGACATTGATCAAATTTGGTTGGGAGATTGGCAACATGCTGACATTGCAAATGATGTAGTTTTACCAAGTGTAAATTTCGCACTAAACGGAGCTGCAACTCAATACAAAATAAAAACCCGAACTACTGGACATTGGTTTGGTGGTTTTCAAAACTGTGCTGAATTCTGTCCAAAATACCACCATTTAAAAATTAATGGCAACAAAGAATTTGAATGGTTAAACTGGAAAAGTTGTGCTGACAATCCAGTTATTGCACAAGGTGGAACATGGATTTACGATAGAGCTGGATGGTGCCCAGGAACATTTGGAGACACTTACGACCATGAATTAACTCCTTTTGTAACTCCTGGAAGTAACGTAAATATTGATTATGGTATGGATATCACTGCTGGTGGTATGGAAGGAAACTATAGAACTTCGGTTCAACTTGTTTCTTATGGTCCAACCAATTTTACATTAGATGCTAGAATAGATGAGATAATATCACCTAATGATTGGGAATTCCATAATAGAGTAAATCCTATTTGTGATGATGCTAAAATCGTTATTCAAAATACAGGCTCTACAACTCTTACATCATTAAAAATAACATACAATGTTATGGGAGGTTCTCCTGAAATTTATACATGGACCGGAACACTTAATTTTATGGAACGAGAAGAAGTTATATTACCTATTCCTACTCAAGCTTTTTGGGTAACAGCAAGTAGCGAAAATATTTTTGAAGTATCAGTTAGTGAACCAAATGGATTAAATGATGAATATGCTGACAATAATAATGCTTCTGCTAAATTTGAAATGCCTGATATTTTTGACAGCTCTTTTTATATTGAACTTTCAACTAATTTAGCTGCCTACGAAAATTCATACACCATTAAGAATGATCAAGGAACTATTGTTGCATCTCGATCAGGAATGGCTAATTCAACCTTATATAAGGATACTATTGATTTACCCAATGGATGTTATGTTTTTGACTTCTTAGATACAGGAAATGATGGATTAAGCTTTTTTGCAAATAATGATGGCAATGGAGGTTTAAAATTTAAAGACATTCCTGTTCCATTAACAATACATAGTTTTCCTTCTAATTTTGGAAGCTTTATTAAGTACTACTTTGTAATGGATGCCCCAACAGGTATTGAAGAAAATAAAAACGCTGATGCTATTATCTATCCCAACCCAAGTAATGGAATTTACAATATTTACTTAAAAGGATTTGATAATGATACCGAAATAGAAGTTTTCAATACTTTAGGTAAAAAGGTATTACACAAATATTTAACCAACCTCTCAGGGAACAATACCATTAATCTAGAAAACGAAAGTGATGGTATTTATTTTGTGAGAATTACTTCTAATAATAAAAGCTTAATGAAACAACTTATTAAACAATAAATAAGGGTTTGTTTATTATTTTAAGTGAAAACCCAGCCAATTGGCTGGGTTTTATTTTTTTATTCTTCTGGTTTGTTTTTCAACTCCTCATTTTTCTTTAAACGCTGCATTGGATTTTCCTTACCATCAGCACCCCAACCATATTTCTTTGCTTTATACAGTTCAAATTTACTTGGTTGCATTTTTGGAGGCCAATTATTATTATTCATATCAACATCCGCAGTTTCTAACCATGGATCTAACTCAACACTAACTACCTCTTTTTTAAAGAAAAATGCTTTAGTTATATTGTAATTATTACGTTTCCATACTTCAGCAGGTATTCTTAATTCTTCTGATGAGCCATCTTTAAACGTAAAGTTTAAAATTAAGGGCATTACTAATCCCCCTTTATTCTCAAAAGAAATGTTGTAGTAATTGTTATCTCCATTTAATATTTCTAAATCTTTCTCATCTAATTTTTTTAAATATTTTTTGTAATCTACTTCATCAATCAATAGCACATCAAAAGGATCATATGAATCATAAAAATCATTTATCGAAGCATCCTTTTCATCATAGGTTTCTTTTATAAATACTTTATTGTTTTCATCACCTTTAAAGTTAATTCTTGCCTCTACTTCTTTTTCAAAAGCTTTTTCAATTTTAGGATCTTTTGTGTCAATTTTAAACCACTCTATATTATTAATCGCAATATCAACATGGTCAGTTGTATAAAACCAACCTCTCCAAAACCAGTCTAAATCAACACCTGAAGCATCTTCCATAGTTCTAAAGAAATCTGCAGGAGTTGGGTGTTTAAACTTCCACCTTTCTGCATAAGTTTTATAGGCAAAATCAAATAATTCTCTGCCCATAATTGTTTCTCTTAAAATATTAAGAGCTGTTGCTGGCTTACCATAAGCATTGTTTCCAAATTGTAATATCGATTCAGAATTTGTCATAATAGGAGTTATTCCTTTTTTATCTCCTTTCATATAATCCACAATTTTATAAGCAGGACCTCTACGTGATGGATAACCTCTTTCCCACTCTTGTTCACACATGTATTGTGTAAAAGTGTTTAATCCTTCATCCATCCATGTCCATTGTCTTTCATCCGAATTGATAATCATTGGAAAGAAATTATGCCCGACTTCATGAATTATAACACCTATCATTGCATATTTTGTTCTTTCTGAATAAGTGCCATCTTCATTTGGTCTTCCTCCATTAAAACAAATCATAGGGTACTCCATACCTATACTTTTAGAGTGAACAGAAATTGCAACAGGATAAGGATAATCACATGTATGTCTTGAATAAGATTCGATTGTATGAGCTACTACTTTAGTACTGTATTGTTCCCATAAAGGATTTCCTTCTTTGGGGTAATAACTCATAGCCAACGTCTTTTTACCATTATACTTTACAGCCATTGCATCCCAAATAAATTTACGCGAAGAAGCAAAAGCAAAGTCACGGACATTAGTTGCACTAAACGACCACGTTTTTGTTCCTTCTGCTTTATTTTTCTCTACTTCTTCAGCTTCTGCTTGGGTAACTATCATTACAGGTGTAACATATTCGTTTTGAGCTTTTGTAAATCGAGAACGTTGCTCACTTGTTAATACAGATGATGCATTTGTAAGTGTTCCTGTTGCTCCAACAATATGGTCAGAAGGAACAGTAATATTTACCTTATAATCGCCAAATGTTAAAGTAAATTCACCGCTTCCAAGAAATTGTTTGTTTTGCCACCCTTCAACTTCATTATAAACTGCCATTCTTGGATAGAATTGGGCAATTGTATATAAATAATTGTCTTCTTTCTCGAAGTATTCATAACCAGATCTTCCTCCAATTTCGTCTCTGTTATTTATGTTGTACCACCACTTTAATTTTAGAGTAGCAGTAGCCCCTGGCAATAATGGCTTTGGCAAATCAATACGCATCATTGTTTTATTGATGATATATTTTAAATCTTTTCCACTACCGTCTTTTACATACTCTAATTTAAAACCACCATCAAAATCATTATGCATTCTTGCTAATTCAGCAAAACTCATTTTTTTATCAATGTTTGCAGTTTCTACTTTTTTAGAGTCAGAATCTTTAGCTCTCATATTTTGGTCAAGCTGAATCCATAAATAATCTAATTTATCAGGAGAATTGTTTTTATACGATATTGATTCATCACCTTTTATAACTTGAGTTTTATCATCCAACTCAACATTAATTACATAATCTGCTTTTTGCTGATAATATTGATGACCCGGAGCACCAGATGCTGTTCGGTAAACATTTGGCGTTGCCAATTCTTCTTTAAGTTGTTTAAATTTACTTGTGTTAACGTTATTTTGAGCAATAACAGTCCCTAAAATCAATATAAATATTGATGTAATTATCCCTTTATTCATTCCCTTTTTATTCTATGTTTAGTGTCGTTTTTCTTTTGTCTTTATTAAAAGAAAAACTGTTTTTTTTCGTGTTAACCGTTAAATAAACAATGTTTTCTTGAGCTAGAAAAACTTCTGTTAACATTGAGTTCTCTATCGAAATGTTTTTTGGTTTTCTAACCTTTTCTGTTTCGATGTAGCAATAAATAAAATCATCATTACCTACTTCTTTTCCTACCATTTGTAATGTCAGTTTTTTGTCATTCACATTGAATTGGAAGGTTTTATTGATGTAATCTAAAATATACTTGTTTGCTGATTTTTCTTCTTTTTCTGTTCCTAAATTTAATTCTGGCACACCCGCTTCACTTAATGCTTTCTCTAAATCGTGTCCAATAAATTTAATCGTCATCTGAAAAGTTTGAGATTGCTCATTATACTCCGCTTCTGTTACAGATACAAAATACTCATGAGGAGCAAACGCAACACTCATCGTTATAAGTACGATAAAAATAAATTTCCGAATCATTAGTTAGTACTTTAGAAGTGCTAATGTACTAATTATGATTAAACTAAGAGCTTCTTTACCCTATAAAAGACAACGATTTAGTTATTGCTGCTTGGATTCCTTCTACATTACTTCCGCCAGCTGTTGCATAAAAAGGTTGTCCACCACCACCACCTCGCATTTCTTTAGCTGCCTCTCTAATTATATTACCTGCATGTAAGTTCTTTTCTTTTGACAATGCTTCTGAAACAACTATTGTTAAATTAGG
>TARA_R110001592_G_scaffold363189_1_pt1 | contig 15943 bp, 13 predicted proteins | sample TARA_R110001592 | Tara Oceans TARA_R110001592 (sample SAMEA4398387) | marine metagenome | biome: Polar Biome; feature: [SRF] surface water layer (ENVO:00010504); material: water (ENVO:00002006), including particulate matter (ENVO:01000060) such as... | depth 5 m
AAAAAAAAAAGCCACTTATTGAAGTGGCTTTTTATAGGAAAATTAAACTATGTTTTAAATATGAGATACTTCGTCAATTTCATATTCAACAATGCCATCTGGCACTTTTACCCCGACAACATCACCCTCTTCTTTGCCTATAATGGCTCTGGCAATAGGCGAAGATATAGAAATTTTACCCGCTTTAATATTTGCCTCATCGTCTCCGACAATGTGATAGCGAACAGTGACATCCGTATCCATATTTATCAGAGTAACGGTCGTTCCAAAAATCACTTTTCCAGTATGCGGTATAGTCAGTATATCGATTACTTGTGAGCCAGAAAGCTTACCTTCAATTTCTTGAATACGACCTTCGATGAAACTTTGTTGCTCTCGAGCTGCATGGTATTCAGCATTTTCTTTTAAGTCTCCATGTTCTCGAGCGTCTGATATTGCTGCAATAACTTCAGGACGTTTGACTGTTTTAAGTGTAACTAGCTCTTCTCTTAGAGTTTTCTCACCTAACACTGTCATAGGGATTCTATTCATCTTTATTCCTTATAGACTTGGTATCACGAGTAAAAGCGCACTCTTATAGAGTGCGCTTACAAGTTCTTATTATTTAGATTAAAACTATTTATTAATGTAGATCCTGCAAACGTCTCACTGTTTTATCAACGCCAAAGCGTATAGCTCTTGCTGTCGCATCACCACCAGCTAAGGTCGTGCTATAAGCAATTTTCTTTTGCAAAGCAGACTGTCTAATCTGTGCTGAATCTGCAATTGCACGACGCCCTTCTGTGGTATTGACAATCAAATCAATTTCACCATTTTTAATGGCATCAACAATATGAGGGCGGCCTTCCATTACTTTATTAATGTATTCAACTATTAAACCGGCTTCTTCCAATGCTCGTGCAGTACCCGAAGTGGCGACAAGTGAAAAACCCAATTCAACCAAGCTTTTAGCTAACTCAACAATACCTGGTTTATCAACTTCTCGTACACTTAGGAAAGCTTTACCTGAGGTTGGTAAAACACCACCTGCAGCAATCACACCTTTAGCAAAAGCCTCATCAAAAGTATCACCAATTCCCATCACTTCACCAGTTGATTTCATTTCTGGCCCTAAGATCGGATCAACAGATGGAAACTTATTGAATGGAAATACTGACTCTTTAACACTGAAGTGCTTAGGTATTATTTCTTCAGTAAAACCAATTTCTTCTAGCGTTTTACCCGCCATACAACGAGCAGCAACTTTAGCTAATGACACACCAATTGCCTTAGACACAAAGGGAACAGTTCTAGACGCTCTTGGGTTTACTTCAATGACGTATACCATTTCGTCCTGATAAGCCAATTGAACGTTCATTAGACCAATAACGCCTAGTTCAAGGGCCATTGCCTTAACGACTTCACGCATTTCATCTTGAACATCTTCCGCTAAGGTATATGGAGGTAAAGAACATGCAGAGTCTCCAGAGTGAACACCTGCTTGCTCAATATGCTGCATGATTGCACCAATCACCACCGTCTTACCATCAGAAACCGCATCAATATCAACTTCAATCGCAGCATTTAAGAAATGATCTAATAACACCGGACTATCATTGGAAACGATGACAGCTTCTTTCATATATTTTACTAGCTCAGATTCACCATAAACGATTTCCATCGCACGACCACCCAGTACATAAGAAGGGCGAACAACCAGAGGATAACCAATTTTATTCGCAGCAATGATACCTTCTTCTAAGCTACGCACTGTCGCATTAGAAGGCTGTCGTAGACCTAAATGCTCAATCATCTTCTGAAAGCGCTCTCTATCTTCTGCTCTATCAATTGCATCAGGGCTTGTACCAATAATTGGAACACCGGCTTCTTCTAGACCACGCGCCAATTTTAGTGGTGTCTGACCGCCATAATGAACAATGACACCTTTTGGTTTTTCAAGTTGGACGATTTCTAATACATCTTCAAGGGTAATTGACTCGAAATATAAACGATCAGAGGTATCGTAATCTGTCGAAACTGTTTCAGGGTTACAGTTAATCATAATGGTTTCATAACCATCTTCGCGCATAGCTAATGCCGCATGAACACAACAATAATCAAACTCGATACCTTGACCAATACGGTTCGGTCCGCCACCAATGACAATTATTTTATCTTTATCAGTAACGTTTGCTTCACACTCTTCTTCATAAGTGGAATACATATAAGCAGTTGAAGAAGAAAACTCAGCCGCACAGGTATCAACACGCTTATAAACAGGGCGAATACCAAATCCATGGCGAATGCTTCTAAAATCTTTTTCTGAAATATCGAGCAAAGTAGCTAAGCGCTTATCTGCAAAGCCTTTACGCTTCAAACGAAACATAGCTTCTTTTGTCATATCATCACGTGTCATATTAGAAACGACACATTCTTCTTCAATTAAGTCTTCAATTTGAACGAGGAACCAAGGATCGATACCGCTTAACTTATATATTTCATTTAAAGTCATACCTGATCTGAAAGCATCACCCACATACCAAAGGCGGTCTGAACTTGGGTTGCGTAATTCTTTCATTATTCTTGCTTTTGCATCATCGCTTGCTAAGTCGATAATAGGCTCAAAACCGGAAGAATCAACTTCTAAACCACGAATCGCTTTTTGTAAGGACTCTTGGAAAGTTCTACCAATCGCCATCACTTCGCCAACAGATTTCATCTGTGTTGTAAGATGAGCATCGGCTTGAGGAAATTTTTCAAACGTAAAACGAGGAATTTTTGTGACGACATAATCTATAGCTGGCTCAAATGATGCTGGAGTCGCGCCACCTGTAATATCATTCTGAAGTTCATCCAAGGTATAACCAATAGCTAGTTTCGCAGCGATTTTAGCGATAGGAAAACCAGTTGCTTTGGAGGCCAAGGCAGATGAGCGAGAAACACGCGGATTCATTTCGATAACAACCATTCTGCCATCAACAGGGTTCATACCAAACTGAACGTTCGACCCGCCTGTTTCAACACCAATTTCTCGTAAAACCGCTAAAGAAGCATTACGCATAATTTGATATTCTTTATCCGTTAGCGTTTGAGCTGGCGCAACAGTGATAGAGTCACCTGTGTGAACCCCCATGGCATCGAAGTTTTCAATTGAACAGATAATGATGCAATTGTCGTTTTTATCACGAACAACTTCCATCTCATATTCTTTCCAACCGATCAATGATTCATCAATCAGTAGTTCGCTGGTTGGCGAAAGATCTAAACCACGCTCACAAATTTCAACAAACTCTTCTTTGTTATAAGCAATACCACCACCACTTCCACCCATTGTGAAAGAGGGACGGATAATACAGGGAAAGCCTAATTTACCTTGAACTTGCAGCGCTTCTTCCATGCTATGGGCAATTGCCGAACGTGGTGTTTCTAGCCCAATCGCTTTCATCGCTTTATCAAAACGCTCACGATCTTCTGCTTTATCAATGGTGTCAGCATTTGCACCAACCATTTCAACATTATATTTTTCAAGAACGCCTTCACGCTCTAAATCAAGTGCGCAATTTAGAGCAGTCTGACCACCCATCGTGGGTAACAACACATCTGGACGCTCTACTTCAATAATCTTTTCAACTGTTTGCCAAGTGATAGGCTCAATATAGGTCGCATCTGCCATACTTGGATCTGTCATAATCGTAGCAGGATTCGAGTTAACCAAAATAACTCGATATCCTTCTTCACGTAGCGCTTTACAGGCTTGCGCGCCAGAATAGTCAAACTCACATGCTTGGCCGATAACAATCGGGCCAGCGCCTAGTATCAGAACACTCTTTATGTCGGTACGCTTTGGCATCTAAATTCTTTCCGTTTTCTAAGAGTTGGTTGCCTGCTTGGAAATTATCCAAAAGGCAAAAAATATTTCAAATTTTATGAGTCTACATTCCACAAGGGATCAGTCATGGTGACTGGAACTTAAAAGCACCTCAGCGTGCTTTTAAGTTAACAATACTACTGCTTGTGTGTTCTCATCATATCTACAAACTGGTCAAACAAAGGCGCAACATCATGTGGCCCAGGGCTTGCTTCAGGATGACCCTGAAAACTAAACGCTGGAACATCTGTGCGTCTAATTCCCTGTAAAGACCCATCAAACAATGAGTTATGAGTTGCTTCTAAACAGTCTGGTAATGTTTTGTCATCTACTGCGAAACCGTGGTTCTGACTGGTAATCATGACAGTTTTATTTACCAAGCATTGTACTGGATGGTTAGCGCCATGATGACCAAACTTCATTTTTAAAGTTTTAGCACCACTCGCAAGAGCCAGCAACTGGTGGCCTAAACAAATCCCAAATACAGGAATACCTTTTTCTAGGATCAACTTTATAGCAGCAATGGCATAGTCACATGGCTCTGGATCACCAGGACCATTCGATAAAAATACACCATCGGGATTCATAGCTAGCACATCAGCTGCAGACGTTTTTGCTGGTACAACTGTAATTTTGCAGCGACGTTCAGCAAGCATGCGAAGAATATTGTGTTTTACACCGAAGTCATAAGCGACGACATGGAAGTCAGTATAACTTTGAGTCTGATAACCAGATTGCAAGGTCCAGTTACTTTCAGTCCAATCTGCTATTTCTTTACGAGTGACTTCTTTTGCCAGATCCATCCCCTTCAATCCTGGGAAAGATTTTGCGGCTGCAATGGCGACTTCTTCAGAAATATTATCACCTGCTAGAATACATCCGTTTAGAGCCCCTTTTTCACGAAGTATTCGCGTTAACCTGCGGGTATCAATTTCAGCGATAGCAACAATATTATTTTCTTTTAGATACTCATCTAAAGACTTTTCTGAACGCCAGTTAGACGCCATCAAAGGGAGATTTCGAATTACTAAACCAGCCGACCATATTTGATCAGATTCAATATCTTCTGAATTTACGCCGGTATTACCTATATGAGGATAGGTCAATGTGACGATTTGTTTTGCGTAAGAAGGGTCAGTAAGAATTTCCTGATACCCCGTCATGGCTGTATTAAAAACAACCTCACCGATAGTTTCGCCATCGGCACCAATTGAGATCCCTTTAAATATGGATCCATCTTCAAGAGCTAAAATTGCAGGTTTAGTCAACGCCATTTCCTCGTCGTATTCGGCTAGGAGAGATAATTAAAGAAACCGTCTTTAAGCGGGTTTAAGTGGCTATTTCACAGATTCAAGTTGCAAAAAAGCGAGACAGAGCATTTCTCTACCTCGCTTTATTATTCTGCACTTGAGTCAAACAAACTGGTCGTCATCAACACAGTTAGCAACCACTCAAACGGCCGCATTGTACACATTTTGAGGCTTTATGTCTATTAGTTAACTGCTGTCTATTCTAAAGAATGGAGCATAAATTCATAAGCATCTTCCAACTCACTGACAAACCTGACCTGATTCATCAAAGAGCTATTCATCACACGCTCACGCAGAGAACTTCTAAGACCTTCCAAACGAACTCGATCCAACGCCAATTCAACGGCTACGTTGATATAATCATCCTCACTATTCGCAACCAAATCCTCCAAGCCAATCTGACTCATAATACTGAATCCGACACGAGAGCGATGGTTTAGACCCGCCAAAGTCACGACTGGAACGCCTTGCAACAAAGCTTCTATAGTGGTCGTTGTTCCATTATAAGGATAAGAATCCAAATGAATATCTACATTATCATACATTTTCAAATGTGATGATTGTTCTGCCGCCCAACCTTCTAACCTCACCCGACTCTTCGAAACGCCCTCACCTTCAAATAGAGCCCAAACTTGCTCTCGCAACACTTTTTCTGCAAATGGCTTAGACTTAATAAATAGAGTGGATTTAGGCACAGATTTAAGGATATTTGCCCAAATCTTCATAAGTTCAGAAGAAATTTTTAATAACGAATTAAAAGAGCCAAAACGAACTCCTTTATTATGATCTAAAGAGAAACTAGCTACTTCCGGAATAGAACCAATTAACGAATAACATAAAAAGCCACCAGGCAAACGAATGAGTTGCTCGGTGTAGTAATCATCCGTCATACCTTCTGGGTCAGACCAGTCATCTGTTATCCGGTAATCCATTCTAGATAGGCCTGTTGTATTAGGGTAGCCTAAGTATGTAACTTGAATCGGCGCTGCTCTTTTAGCAAAAACCGGCATCCGCCCTTTCCCTGTATGACCTGCAAGATCAACCAGAATATCAATACCATCATCGCGAATCTTTTCAAATAAAGACTCGTCACTCAGATTGCCGCTATCAACCCAATGATCGCATTTCTTTTTGAAGCTGCTTGTTACATGGTCAGGGTTCGACACATCAGAATAGCAATAAACTTCATACCTGCTTCGTGTATACCCATCAAGAATGGCATCAAAGAAAAAAGATACTGAGTGCAAAAATAAATTAGGGGAGATATAACCAACCTTCAGCTTTTTGCTATCAGGCTTGATCGAGATAGCATCAACTACCTCATATTGACTTTCAAAATAACGTCCACATTGTTTGTGCAAATCAAATACGTTTAATTCTGATAAATTGTCTAAATAATTGGAGGACGTAGTTCGAATAATTAGCGCCCCCTTCTTATCACCAAACTCAGAGAGATAGCTATTGAGTAATTCTAGCGCCTCACCCACTTGACCCGTATAGACATACGATAAAGCACAATAATTAGTATATGCCTCTACCGAAGGATCTAACTCGACCGCTTTTACCAAAAAGGCCCTAGCTGACACAAACTGCTGTAAATTAGATAAGAATAAACCCAGAAAGAAGTTCGCTGATACCGAATTTGGATTTAACTTTAGCAATACTTCAGCAGGCGCTAAGCCTAATTGATTTAAACCATACTCGTAGCAAAGCCTCATGGCTTTTTCAGCAGCTATAGATCGAATAGAGACCTTCGACTGACAAACAATAGAATATGAACGTACCGCAGCCTCAACATCCCCTAACAATGCCTGCAATTCCGCCAATGCGAAGCGTACTTCACTATCTTTAGGGCACAGCTTCACTAATTTCAGGGCATCTTTTTTAGCAGCGCTATAAGCTTTTTGGTTTGTAAGCTGCATTACCCGCTGCTTTAGTTCAAGAACCTTATTCTTACTCATGACAACACATCTCTAACTAAGGCGTTATAATTCCAGGTCATTATATATAAGCGAGGGAAGGAAAAAGTGATGGGAATCAAATAGGCTAAAATCTAATTAAAAACCTATTTGATATTATAATTCTCTATAGTTCGAAATAAGGTAATGTTATTTCAGGCTCAAGACATCTCGCATATCGAAAAGGCCTTTTTCTTTAACGCCGATCCAAACAGCAGCCCTAACAGCGCCTCGCGCAAAAGACATGCGGCTAGAGGCTTTATGCGTAATTTCTACTCGCTCACCCTCTCCCATAAACATAACAGTATGGTCGCCGACAACATCTCCACCACGGACAGTAGCAAAGCCAATGGTTTCCTTTTTTCTAGCGCCAGTTTGGCCTTCTCGACCATATACTGAAACTGAAGGCAAATCGCGATTCAAGGCATCAGCAACTGACTGCCCCATCGCTAAAGCTGTACCTGAAGGTGCGTCTACTTTGTGACGATGATGAGCTTCATATATTTCCACATCATACTCATCACCTAAAGCCTCAGCCGCTTTTTCTAACAAATTCAGACAAACATTGACGCCGGTACTAAAATTAGCTGCCTTACAAATAGCAGTTTGAGACTGCGCAGCTAAAAGCGTTTCTTCCTCTGCTTTTGAAAAACCAGTGGTACCCACAACAATGCCTTTTTGGTGTTTTGCACAAATAAGAGCATTTGAAAGCGTTGCAACTGGCGCAGTGAAATCAATCAAAACATCAAAATCATTTATAACTGACGTTAAGCTACCCACGACTTTTACGCCATTAGCACCCAGCCCAGCCAACTCACCTGCATCTACGCCAACTAAAGAGCTTTCCGGTCTTTCAATAGCAGCCGTTAATTCTGCAAACTCTGAAAGTGTCACAGCTTCGATTAACATTTTACCCATTCGACCCGCTGCACCTGTTACCGCTATTCTTATCGTTGACGTCATAGTGTGTTCCAAACAAGATTAAAATCATTTACCAATACATTAATTCAAAATAACTAGCTCCGTAAAAACCAAGTATTTACGGAGCTAACAACTAAGCTATTAAAGCTTCATATCATCAAAAAAGCTTTTTACGCCTTCAAACCAGGAATGTTTTTTTGGTGCGTGTTTTTTATCACCGTCTTTTTCCAAAGTCTGTTGAAAGTCACGCAAGATATCTTTTTGCTTTTTAGAGAGATTAACGGGTGTTTCAAGCGTAACGCGACACATCAAATCACCAGGACCACCACCACGAACAGGTGAGACACCCTTGCCACGCAAACGGAACATTTTACCTGTTTGAGTTTCTTCAGGTATACGCAACTTCACCCGCCCATCTAAAGTTGGCACTTCAAGTTCTCCACCTAAAGCTGCATCAACTAAAGAAATTGGCACCTCACAATAAAGATCTTTTCCGTCTCTCACAAAAATAGGATGCTCTTTGACAGAAACCTGGACATATAAGTCACCTGATGGCGCACCATTAGTTCCCGCTTCACCCTCTCCCGCAAGACGAATTCTATCTCCGGTATCAACACCGGCAGGCACTTTAACAGATAGCGTTTTTTGTTCTTGAATAACACCTGCGCCATGACATGAAGCACAAGGGTCTTTAATTGTAGTACCTTGACCACGACACTGAGGACAGGTTTGTTGTACCGAGAAAAAACCCTGTTGCATTCTTACTTGGCCAGCACCTTGACACATAGTACAGTTTTCAGGCCTAGAACCTTTTGCAGCACCCGACCCATTACAAGGCTTACAAGACACATTCGAAGGCACTCGAATTTTAACGGAAGTACCTTTCACAGCGCTTTCCAAATCCAAATCCAAGGTATATCTTAAATCTGCTCCACGAGTACTTCTAGCTCGTCCACCACCGCCTCCGGCACCACCAAAAATATCACCAAAGACATCACCAAAAATATCGCTAAAGTTGCCGCCGCCATTAAAGCCGCCACCGCCGCCACTCTGATCTACACCAGCATGACCATGCCGGTCATAGGCAGCTCTCTTTTGCTCATTAGAAAGCACCTCATATGCTTCCGTTGCTTCTTTGAATTTTTCTTCAGCTTTCACATCATCTGGATTGCGGTCTGGATGATATTTCATCGCTAAACGTCGATAGGCTTTTTTAACTTCTTTTGCATCTACTGAGCGTTCAACACCCAGAATCTCGTAATAATCTCGTTTTGCCATAACACTTATCTAACCGTTCAATTTATTCAAATCATTGACTGCAAATCTGAGCAAGAATCAAAACAAATCAACTCAGTATGATTTACAACGTATTTAATTTTGAGCATATCAACCTTATGTAAATAGAGGAAAGTTGATACGCAAACGCGGAAGCCTTGGCTTCCGCGTTTGTTTCACTTACGTTGTTTAAAACAATAGTTTGCTTTAGACAACCGAAAGTTACTTATTTTTTGTCATCCTTAACTTCTTCGAATTCAGCATCAACAACGTCATCATCTTTAGATGAAGCACTATCAGCTGAAGCTTCTGCACCTTCTCCAGCACCCGCTGCGGCAGCTTGTTCTTCATACATTTTTTGTGCAAGCGATGAAGATACCTCTGTCAGTGCCTTGGTTTTTTCTTCAATATCTGATTTATTGTCAGTTTTTAAGGCTGCTTCTAAATCGTTAATCGCCGCTTCAATTGCTGTTTTTTCTTCTGCTGTCGCTTTGTCACCCGCTTCTTCCAAAGTTTTCTTGGTTGCGTGAACAATCGCATCACCCTGGTTTCTGGTAGTAACAAGCTCTTCAAATTGCTTATCAGCATCAGCATTTGCTTCAGCATCAGCTATCATTTTCTCAACTTCTTCATCAGATAAACCTGAAGATGCTTTGATAATGATAGATTGCTTCTTACCAGTTGCTTTGTCTGCCGCCGACACATTCAAGATACCGTTAGCATCGATATCGAAAGTTACTTCGATCTGAGGCATACCTCTTGGGCCTGCAGGAATTTCAGCCAAGTCAAAACGGCCTAGTGACTTATTCTGAGATGCTTGCTTACGCTCACCCTGCACAACATGAATAGTAACTGCTGACTGGTTATCTTCTGCAGTAGAAAAGATTTGCGATTTCTTAGTTGGAATCGTTGTATTCTTCTCAATCAAAGCAGTAGCGACACCACCCATTGTTTCAATACCCAAGGTTAAAGGCGAAACATCTAGAAGCAATACATCTTTTACATCACCAGAAAGTACTGCCGCTTGAATGGCTGCACCAACTGCAACTGCTTCATCAGGGTTTACATCTTTTCGAGGTTCTTTACCAAAAAACTCTTTAACTTTTTGTTGAACCATTGGCATACGTGACTGACCACCAACCAAGATGATGTCATCAATCTCTGAAGTACTAAGACCCGCATCATTCAATGCTGTTTTACAAGGAGCTAACGTTCTTTCAACTAAATCTTCAACTAATGACTCAAGCTTAGAACGCGTCATTTTAATATTTAAGTGCTTAGGACCGCTTGCATCCGCAGTAATATATGGCAAGTTAACGTCAGTTTGTTGCGCACTTGATAGCTCAACTTTTGCTTTTTCAGCCGCTTCTTTCAAACGTTGCATCGCAAGAGAATCACCTTTTAGATCTATACCACTATCTTTCTTGAATTGAGCAGCAAGATAGTCGATCAAGACCATATCGAAATCTTCACCACCTAGGAATGTATCACCATTGGTAGATAGCACTTCAAACTGCTTTTCACCATCAACATCTGCAATTTCAATAATTGAAATATCGAAAGTACCACCGCCTAAATCGTAAACAGCAATAGTAGAATCACCTTTACTCTTATCAAGACCAAATGCTAATGCTGCTGCAGTTGGCTCGTTGATAATACGCTTAACATCTAGACCAGCAATTTTACCCGCATCTTTTGTAGCTTGACGTTGAGAATCATTGAAGTAAGCAGGAACCGTAATAACCGCTTCAGTAACTGCTTCACCTAAAAAGTCTTCCGCTGTTTTCTTCATCTTCTTTAGAATTTCAGCAGAAATTTGCGGTGGCGCTTTCTTGTCACCTTTTACTTCAACCCAAGCATCGCCATTGTCTGCTTTAACAATTTTATATGGCACCATTGCAATATCTTTCTGGACCACATCATCTTCAAAACGACGGCCGATTAAACGCTTGATCGCAAATAAAGTATTGTTTGGGTTAGTCACTGCCTGACGCTTTGCAGGCTGACCAACTAAAATTTCATTATCTTCTGTATAAGCAACGATAGATGGGGTGGTACGATCACCCTCAGCATTTTCAATTACTTTTGGCTTATCACCATCTAAAACAGCAACACATGAATTCGTTGTACCTAAGTCAATACCAATTATTCTACCCATTGAATTTCTCCACACTTATTTTCAAATTTCTTAACCAATTACTGCTTAACATTGAGGTAAGCAGTCATGATCATTTTTCGTTAAGCTCTATATTTGGCCATTTTTTTAAACTTCAAGCCTGCTCATCAATATTTGTTGCGCTCGCAGCACTATTTTTTGAAACCATAACCATCGCAGGTCTTACAAGACGTCCATTCAAGGTATAACCTTTCTGCATGGCAGCAATAACAGTATTAGGCTCTGCATTTGGTACTTCCACCATAGACATGGCTTCATGCAAACTAGGGTCGAAAGGCTTACCAACAGGGTCGATTTGCTCTAGATTGAACTTTTGAATAGATGATAAAAACATAGAAAGCGTCATTTCAACACCCTCACGCATTGGGTTCATTTCATTGCCCAAGGCTATTTCTGCTTCTACCGTTTTTTCAAGACCATCGATAATAGGCAATAATTCCTTAGCAAATTTTTCCAAGGCAAATTTATGCGCCTTTTCAACATCCTGCTCTGCGCGACGACGAACATTCTGTGCATCCGCTTTCACTCGAATTGCCTGATCTCTTAACTCTTCCAACTGTTGTGCTAAACTTTGAGCCTCTGCTTTCCAATCTTTGTCCGACTGTGCAGACTGCTCCAAAACCTCTTCAAAGATAGCTTCGCTTTCAGCTTCCAATTCTTCAGTATTTATTGGATCAACCACGTTTTCATCATTGATAACTTTTTCGTCTTCAGAACTCACCAGAGCCTCCATCATTTAAACTTTAATTAATTCAAATCTTCATCAGTTCTTTAAGCCTTGTCTAGATATCAAAACAGGAATTAAAGAAACCAAAAACTAAGTGCTGCTTATTTGGGGTTTTATATTTTTTTTTCAAGTCAAATTACCTGATTAACATAAATTCTTTAAATAGAAGAAAACCAAGCCTTTACTTACTGTATATAGAACCAGTAGAATAATATTAAATAGAACAAAGCAGTTCACCATCTTCTGTTTAAATAAGGTATTAAGGCATGCTGAATCAAATTACAGTTTCAAACTTTGCAATAGCCGATCGTATTGAGGTTTTATTTAATAATGGCATGACCGTTTTAAGTGGTGAAACTGGTGCAGGAAAATCAATTATTCTCGATGCTTTAGGCTTAACTCTTGGGGACAGAGCTGACACAAGCATGGTCAGACACGGTGAAGAAAAGGCGGACATATCAGCCACTTTCGATTTAGATAAGCACGCAAGTGCTCAGGCATGGCTTAAAGAACACGATTTAGACGACGGTAAACAATGTATTTTACGAAGAGTAATTACTGCTGAAGGTCGTTCTCGTGGCTATATAAATGGCCACCCCAGCCCACTTCAAAACCTAAAAGCGATTGGCGAACTACTAATAGATATACACAGCCAACACGAACACCAATCACTTCTGGAAAAAGATAATCACCGAATTATTCTCGATAATTTCGCGCAAATTAATAGCCTATCTGAAGAGGTCGTAGAGCATTATCGAGAATGGACAAAAAAATCAAAATATTTAGCCAAGCTTGAAAACAATCAAGACGAAGTGGCTGCGCGAATCCACCTACTCACCTTCCAAGCTGAAGAACTTGATGCTCTAAGTTTAAGAGAAAACGAAGTCGCAGAATTAGAACAAGAACAAGCAGAACTAGCGAATGCCGAACTACTACTATCAAAAACGCATGCTGCACTAGCACTCTGCGACGAAGAAGAAACGAATATCAGTACAATGATCTCACACGCAAGTTCCTCGCTAATGAACCTGCCTTGCGAGAACGAACAATTAAGCGAAGCATTAAATCTTTTAAATGAAGCTCAAATTCAGATCGATGAAGCAGCGAATAGCCTAAGACATTTTAGTGATTCTTTTGAATTAAACCCCGAACGCTTAAAAGAATTAGAAGAACGGCTAAGTACCTTATATCAACTTGCCAGAAAGCATCGATGCGAACCAGAAGAACTAATAGCTGTTCAGCAAAAGCTTTCTCAGGAGCTCGAGCAATACACTCACGGAGACCAAAACCTTGAAGAACTTCAAGCAGAAGTCATTAGGCTAGAAAAGTGCTACTTTGAAATTGCCGAAAAACAAAGACAAGCACGACTAGCCGTAGGTAAAAACCTAGAAGACCAGATATCTGAACAACTTGCCTTAATGGATATGAAATCAGTTAAATTTGTTGTTTCCTTCACATCACTTGAGAGAACTAAAATAAACCAACATGGCATAGATAGTATTGAATTCTTAATTAGCACAAACCCAGGCCAGCCACCTAAACCCATTAATAAAGTAGCTTCTGGTGGAGAACTTTCTAGAATTAGCCTCGCAGTTCAAGTAATTATCGCCCAAAGCTCAACCATCCCTACTCTGGTATTCGATGAAGTGGATGTAGGTATTGGTGGCGGCACCGCTCAAATTGTTGGCCAGTTATTAAATAACTTAGGGAAAAAAGGCCAAGTTATTTGCGTAACCCACCTACCTCAAGTTGCATCTCAAGGTGACCACCATTACTTCATTAGCAAACAAGAGCAAGACGGTTCGGTTAAATCTTCAATAGATTTACTTAACGCAGAAGATAGAACAAAAGAAATAGCCAGAATGCTTGGTGGCATAAAAATTACAGAACAAACCTTAGCGCACGCAAAAGAAATGATTGAATTTGTTTGAATATAGCTAGCTCTATAAAATAAAACCGTTCGCTTTACTCAAGAAACGGTTTTATTTTATGTAGGGATTAAGACCTAAAAACTATGATTTCTTTAGAGGCCGCACATAAAGGGTTAAGTTATGATCAACTAATTCATAGCCATGCTCTGCGGCAATTTCATGCTGACGCTTTTCAATAACAGCATCAAAAAACTCAATAACTTTGCCGCTAGCGGTATCAACCATATGATCATGATGATCATCCTTAGCTAGCTCAAAAACAGCATGACCACCCTCAAAGTTGTGCCTTAGAACTAAACCTGCTGATTCGAATTGCGTAAGAACCCTGTAAACTGTAGCCAAACCTACATCATCTCCAGATTCTAACAATGCCTTGTAAACATCCTCAGCACTCATGTGATGCTCATTTGCCCCTTCCAACAAACCTAAGACTTTAAGCCTCGGAAGAGTCACTTTTAAACCTGCTTTTTTTAATTCAACATTATCTGGCATGTTTTCTTAGTCATCCTATTCACAGTTTCCACACGATTCAGGTATCATGCTTGACTAGATTTTCTTTACTGTACGCGCTCGAACAATCGCTCAACGACATTAGCAGCAAACTTTAAAGTTGTTTTGAGCCCAAGTCAAAAATAGTGGAACCCAGCTCTCGATGCAAAATTACCTTAGAATTACCATACTTAGCTTAATACTTATTTCAATGAACCTGCTACAAGCCTGTAGCTTTCCTGGGGTATTTAAAATAAATGTCCAGCAAGGAAATATTATTACTCAAAAAATGCTAGATACTCTGAAACCAGGCATGACACAAAAGCAAATTCATTTTGTGCTAGGCAAGCCTGTCGTAGAAAATATTTTTAACTCATCACTAGAAAATTATATATACACTTATCAAAAATCAGGTGGTGAAGTTCAACAACAAACCATTAAAATTTATTACGAAAATGATCTATTTACTAAATATGAAGGCACTCTATTAGAAGACAATCCGGCCTACTAAATAAATCTATCTAAATAAGCAGCTAAGGTACTTCTGATTTGACGAACTACTTAGCTGCTCGATTCAAACGAGCTTGTTTAGGGTCAATAATCAAAGGCCGATATAATTCAACCCTTTCACCCGCACGAATTTTCTGTTCTTTTGGCTTTTTCACCACCTTACCAAAGATCCCCATATCAATAGCATCATAATTTATCTCGGGGAAAAACTTCTCAATACCAGACTCACAAGCCGCCTCAAAAATACTTATTCCTTCATGAACATTTAAGCTAATTATTTTCTGTAAAGCGGGTGTTGCATATGCAACTTCAATTTTGATCATGTCTGACATTAGCACCATATCATTGGAAAACAAAAATTAACGGTAAACTTGGTTTGCACGCTCACAAAAAGCATCAACCATAGAGTTTGCTGCCTGGTTAAAAATTGGCCCAAAAGCCATTTTGGTAATGTTTTGCTTTAACTCAAAATCCAATGTTAAAACGACCTTACAGGCACCTTCCTTTAAATGAATGAAATCCCAAACACCATTTAAGTACTTAAATGGTCCATCCACCAAATCCATTAAAATCCTTCCGTCCATTGTCAGATCATTTCGAGTAGTAAAAGACTGCCGAATACCACCCTTTTGCACTTCAATACTTGCTATAACAAACTCAGAGTTTTGTTCTAAAATATTAGCCTGTGAGCACCAAGGTAAAAATTGAGGATATGACATAATATCATTCACCAGCGCACTCATTCTTTCACTGGAATGCAATACCAAGGCACTCCGATTAATACTCAAAGACATCTACT
>TARA_R110001592_G_scaffold57590_1_pt1 | contig 15936 bp, 14 predicted proteins | sample TARA_R110001592 | Tara Oceans TARA_R110001592 (sample SAMEA4398387) | marine metagenome | biome: Polar Biome; feature: [SRF] surface water layer (ENVO:00010504); material: water (ENVO:00002006), including particulate matter (ENVO:01000060) such as... | depth 5 m
AACAAACCCCCTACGCCCCCAGTTCCCCGTACAGCGCCAGCAAAGCCAGCTCAGACCACCTGGTACGAGCCTGGCAGCGCACCTACGGTCTACCGATATTGGTCACCAATTGCAGCAACAACTATGGCCCCTACCACTTCCCGGAAAAACTCGTCCCTTTGATAATCCTCAATGCCCTGGAAGGCAAACCGCTTCCGGTTTACGGCAAAGGCGACCAGATCCGAGACTGGCTCTACGTAGAAGACCACGCCCGTGCGTTATACCGAGTGGTAACGGAAGGCAAGGTAGGAGAGACCTACAACATCGGCGGCCATAACGAAAAACAGAACATTGAGGTAGTACACGCCATCTGCGATATCCTCCAGGAACTCCGCCCGCAGGAACGCAACTACCAAGACCTGATCGCCAGCGTAAAAGACCGCCCCGGCCACGATATGCGCTACGCGATAGACGCCAGTAAAATCCAGAAAGAACTTGGCTGGGCTCCGGAAGAAACGTTCGAAACCGGCCTGCGAAAAACCGTCCAGTGGTACCTAAACAACCTCGATTGGTGCCAAAGAGTACAAGATGGCAGCTATCAACGAGAACGCCTAGGAACAACAAACTAACTATTCCCTCTCCCCCGGCGGGAGAGGGCTAGGGAGAGGGGGATTCTCAGCTTCCCAACCCCAAGCAAAAGCTCAAAGGAGCATGAATTGAAAGGAATAATTCTCGCCGGCGGCTCTGGCACTCGGCTATACCCCATTACCTTGGGCACCTCCAAACAGCTCTTGCCGGTGTACGACAAGCCGATGATTTACTACCCGCTTTCTGTGCTTATGCTGGCGGGCATACGAGATATCCTCATCATCACCACCCCGGAAGACGAGGCGAGTTTCAAACGCAGCCTGGGCAACGGCGAACAGTTTGGCGTTAACCTCAGCTACGCCCAACAACCAAGCCCTGATGGCCTGGCCCAAGCGTTTATTATCGGTGAAGACTTCATTGGCGACAGCAGCGTTTGCCTGGTGCTGGGCGACAACATCTTCTATGGCCAGGGTTTTACTCCTAAGCTGCGCGATGCCGTAAAGCGCACCGAGGAACGGCAGGGCGCCACTGTATTTGGTTATCAGGTGAAAGACCCAGAGCGCTTTGGCGTAGTCGAGTTTGATGACAACCATAAAGCCCTCTCCATTGAAGAAAAGCCAGCCAAACCCCAATCCCATTTTGCGGTGACCGGCCTGTACTTTTACGATAACCGCGTGATCAACATTGCGAAAGCCGTAACGCCCTCCCACCGGGGCGAGCTGGAAATTACCGACGTGAACAGAGCTTACCTGGAAGCGGGCGAGCTGAACGTGGAGCTTTTGGGCCGCGGCTTCGCCTGGCTGGACACCGGCACCCACGAGAGCCTGCTGGAAGCAGCGCAGTTTGTGGAAACCATTGAGAAACGCCAGGGCTACAAAATTGCCTGTCTGGAGGAGATTGCCTTCAATAATGGCTGGTTGAGCAAGGCCCAGCTACTTGCCCAGGCAAACGAGCTCAAGAAAAACAGTTACGGAGTTTACCTGCAGGAGTTGGCTGATGAGCGATAGGACAACCGACTTGGTGCAATGGATCGAGTTCCGGTCATTGGGCGACGACCGTGGGTCTTTGGTGGTGCTAGAAGGTAGTAAAACCGTACCTTTCGATATAAAGCGCGTTTATTACATCTTCGGCACTCAGGCCGGTGTTTCCCGTGGCTTTCACGCACACAAAGCTCTGAAGCAAATGGCTGTATGTGTCGCTGGTAAATGCCGGATGCTGCTGGCTAATGGAGCGGAAGAAGCTGAAGTTTGGCTGGATTCTCCTGCCAGAGGCGTAGTGATTGAAGAAATGGTTTGGCACGAAATGCATGATTTTAGTCCAGACTGTGTTCTTTTGGTACTGGCCAGTGAGCACTATGATGAAAGTGACTACATTCGGAATTATGAAGACTTTATCAAGCAGGTGAGTAAATGAGCTTTATTCACCCGTTGGCAGACGTAGCTACTAGCCAGATAGGTGAAGGGACGCGTATCTGGCAATTCGTTGTTATTCTGGAAGGTGCTAGTATTGGCAGCAATTGCAACATTTGCGCACATACCCTGATAGAGGGAAATGTTGTCATTGGTGATAACGTAACAGTGAAGTCTGGTGTGCAACTGTGGGACGGCACGCGTATTGAAAACGATGTGTTCGTTGGCCCTAATGCGACCTTTACTAATGATCTTTGCCCACGCTCTAAAGAGTACCCGTCGGAATTTTTGGGAATCACCATAAAGCACCATGCCAGTATCGGCGCGAATGCCACCCTGTTACCGGGTGTGACTGTTGGTGAGCACGCTATGGTTGGTGCCGGCGCAGTGGTTATAAAAAATGTACCGGCCAGGTCCGTTGTGGTGGGTAATCCAGCAAAAATAATCAGGACGGTTCACAAGTGATTCCATTTCTCGACCTTAAAGCCATTAATTCACAATATCGGGCTGAGTTAATCGATGCTGCGACCCGCGTAATTGACTCCGGCTGGTATATCCAAGGCTCAGAAGTAAAAGCCTTTGAGCAGGAATTCGCGACCTATTGCGGTACACAGCACTGCATCGGCGTAGCGAATGGCCTGGACGCGCTCACGTTAACTTTGCGTGCATGGAAAGCGCTTGGCAAGCTGGAAGAGGGCGACGAAGTCATTGTTCCCGCGAATACTTATATCGCAAGTATTCTTGCCATTACCGAAAACCGTTTAGTACCAGTGTTGGTTGAACCGGACGAGCAAACCTATAATTTATGCCCGGTAAAAACCGCAGCCGCCATCACCGACCGAACCCGAGCAATTCTCGCGGTGCATCTCTATGGCCAGCTAGCTTCTATGCCTGAGATTATGGCACTGGCTAAAACCCACAACTTGCTGATCCTAGAAGACGCAGCCCAAGCCCATGGGGCGGCCATCAACGGCAGAAAAGCAGGCAGTTGGGGAGATGCTTCCGGTTTTAGCTTTTACCCAGGCAAAAACCTTGGCGCACTAGGTGATGCGGGAGCTGTTACAACTAATGATGAAGAGCTAGCGAACACTATCCGGGCACTTGGTAATTACGGAAGTCATAAGAAATACCAAAACCTATACCAAGGTGTGAACAGTCGTCTGGATGAAATGCAGGCGGCGCTGCTCCGTGTAAAACTAAAGCATCTGGATCCCGATACCCTACGGCGACAAGAAGTGGCGCTTTCTTATGCTAAAGCAATTAAAAATGCCGCGCTGGCACAACCAATTGTCGCGCAATCAACACTGGAAAGCGTTCAAAACCACGTCTTCCATCTCTATGTAGTGCGCACCACCAAACGTGAAAGCCTGCAACAGCATCTTCATGAGTCGGGAGTCCAGACGCTTATTCATTACCCGATACCATCGCACAAGCAGCAGGCTTATCGAAGCTGGAACCAGCAGAAATACCCACTCACTGAATCGATTCATGAGCAGGTATTGAGCTTGCCGATCAGCCCGGTAATGAACGATGCGCAGGTACGGCAGGTTATCCGTGCCTGTAACGAGTTTGCGACTCGTTAATTAATGACACTAATCAAAACTAGCCTGCTCAACGGTATTGCGGTAATTATCAAAATTCTGACACTGCTGGGCTTAAATAAAATCCTCGCGATTTATGTTGGCCCATCAGGTTATGCCGCCCTGGGCCAATTTCAAAATGCAGTACAGATGATAACTACCTTCGCCAGTGGTGCTATTAACACTGGTGTCACAAAATACACGGCTGAGTATTACGACGATGAAGAACGCCAGCATCGAGTGTGGCGCACGTCAGGCACCGTTGCCCTTATAGGCTCATTGACTACCGCTGTATTAGTGATTGCTTTTAATCAACCATTGGCAGGCTGGTTTTTAAAAGACGAAACTCTAGGCAGTGTATTTGTCTGGTTTGCGGCGACACTGGTGTTATTTGTATTCAACACTTTGTTGCTGGCGATTCTCAACGGTAAAAAAGAAATCCGGCGCTATGTCATCGCCAACATTGCGGGTAGCCTGTTTGCGCTGGTAGTGACTAGCATTATGGCTGTGCAACTTGGGTTGTATGGCGCTTTGATTGCTCTGGCGATTTATCAGTCATTAACTTTTTTTGTCACATTGTTGCTCACGTACAAAGCGCCTTGGTTCAAGTTGGGTTATTTGGTGGGTGGCATCGACAAACAAGCTGCAAAGAACTTGGCAAAATATACTGCTATGGCACTTACCAGTGCTGCATGTGTGCCGCTCAGTCATATACTCATCCGAAATCACCTAGGAGAAACTCTAGGCTGGGATGTAGCCGGTTACTGGGAAGCCATGTGGCGGTTAAGTGCAGCCTATTTGATGCTGGTAACGACAACGCTGAGTGTTTACTACCTACCCAAGCTATCTGAACTGCAAGAAGCAGCGGCTATCAAACGAGAAATCATCCAAGGCTATAAAATCATCCTCCCGGTTGCGGCCACATGCGGTTTAATTATCTATCTGCTGCGGGATTTTATTATTCGCATGTTGTTCACTGCTGACTTTGCACCGATGGAGGCACTCTTTGCCTGGCAGATGGTGGGGGATACATTAAAAATTGGAAGTTGGATATTGGCATACTTGATGCTCGGTAAAGCGATGGTGAAGCTGTTTATTGCTTCTGAGATTATATTTTCCGCCACATTTTATGGGTTGACTATAATACTGGTAAAAGCAATAGGGTTGGAAGGTGTCGCTTTAGCGCACAGTCTTAATTATTTGATGTATTGGTTGTTAATGGCGGTTTTCATACTAAAAGCTCTGAATAAGCAGAGAATCTAAACGGTTTAGTTGTTTAAAAGAAGTTTCAATCGAAAATATCTTTGCGAGGAAACCGAAGCTGCAAGATATTTTAAGAAAATACTAACGCACTCTCGCCTTAATGCCTAGGTAAAATTTGAATAACCGTTGAGTTTCGTTAGTATCGAGCCAAAAATAAAAAAATTATGCACTGTTTAAATTTTTGTTGTCTTTTTACCCGTTCCATATTGGTTCGGCAGAATTCGGGAGTAACATAGCCCTCAAGTCAAAAAGTGATTTTGACTGACCAGTAAGCTAGGGACGGCGGCGGTCAGCAAATGAAGTCATTTTATATTTTTACCAAGGCGCGTTAACGCCCCTTCATATAATCAAAGACTTAGTTGGTGTGCCAGAACGTATACTTCGCTTTGACCTAGATGATCTCGGTGATTTTCCCGGTCTTTAACTTGTCCGCTTCCAGCGTCTTTGGGTACCGCGGGCGCTTTGCGGTGAACGTAGAAGCATCTTGACGATTCTTATACTTCGAGCTATCGGTGAATACCTAGTTTGTCAGCGTCATCCCTGAACACTGCCTGATTTTCGCGATAAAAAAGCTTATCGGCAAGCACATTGCTCTAAATGTTTGCGCCTTAGATATTGTTGCTGTGAATCAACTCTATATGGCGCTTTGTGAAGATTGAATAACTAATAATTGCTATATAACTTGATCAAATTATGAAAATCGGTTTCTTATATCAAAACATCTTTGGGGGCACTGATCTTTTGTTAGATCGCGCTCAAGTTTGGTTGGCTGCACGTGGCCATATTTGCTCGTCCATAGATATCCAAAGTTCGGTAGATTTTTACGATATAGTCATACTTCCGACTTCTGGAATTCCAAAATTGTACGATTATAAGATGGCTGGGTTTAGGTTTAAAAAAATTTTGATATGGTCTATGGGACATGGTGCTTTTAGTCAATTCATGGTTAATGATAATTTTTTGAAAAAAAGCCCGAAAATTTTTAATAGTATACTTAATTTATACTTAAGAAATTTGATGAGAAATTTGATATCCAGTAACTCATTAATTTTTACCGACGAGGTTGGGCTAAACTATGAACTTGATAAGTTATCGATTAAATTTAACGGTGAAAACGACATGGTTGTGCCAATTGCCGTAGAAAAACGAAATGTAATGTCTCCTGATAACCATGAGCTCGAATCACTTCGAGTAGCTTGGCTGGGACGGGTTAGTAAAGATTTTAAGGTACGGCCTTTAATAAATTTATTAGAGTTGATTCACCATAATAATCGGGTCGGATTAAATTTTTCATCTTTTACTGTAATAGGAGGTGGTGATGGTCTCTCCTACCTTAAAGAGCACCTAGAGTTGGAAGATTTTGGACTCAAAACTATATTTGTTGAACATGTGGACTACGAGAATCTACCATCATATCTAAATAAAAATTTCGATCTGGTTTTTGCGATGGGAACGTCTGCGATTAATTCGGCTGCCTCAGCAGTCCCCACAATAATTGTTAATCCACGGCCATTCACGGCTTTACCTGACGAAGGAAGTTATCGTTGGATATTTGACTCTAAAGGATTTTCACTTGGGGAGTTTGATTTCGAAAATACTCGTCCTGAACAAACTAACATGACATTTGACGAGCTAGTATGTTCTCTGAAAAACTCCAATTTGTCAGCGATTTCTATAAAATCGAGAAAATATGCAGAGGTCTTTCTGGAGGATAATGTTTTTCCAAGGCTTGAAAAAAATATATATGATGCAAAAGAAATAGATACCGGGGCTCGAGTTTTTCTAATTGCAAGTTGCTTTTGGAAATTAAAATCCGGGCTGAAATCGGTTTTAGCCCTATTTAGGTAAAAAATGAAATTTTCATTTAACGTAAAGCAATCTGCATGGTCGCATTTTTCATTCGTTGCTTCAGTTTTTTTATTGCTTTATTCAACTTTATTTTATATTTATCCCGTTGTTTTTAACTCTGGGGCTTTTTTATATGCTATCGGTTTTACTTTTATCTTATTGGTATTTTACGTTTCCTCAGAGCAAAAAAGCTTTTTTTCACCAGTCGTATTTTTCTTAGTATCCACTATTGTTTTTGTTGGCGGTCGAGGATTTTTAAGTGTTGTTTTGAATTTTCCGTTGATTGAAGCAGGTTATCCATCTAAGAGAAAACTCGAAATATCTGCATTATTTTTAATAGTCTTAGTTGTGTCCTTTATGCTGTTGGGATATTACGTTTCAACAATGTTGAGTGAAAAAAAGAGCCCGGCTCACACGGGGCTAATTTTAAAGATTCCATGGTTTTTAAATTTTATATTTTTAATTTTCTCTGGCTTATTTTTGACAAAATTTTTTTATGAATCTTATGTATTAATACCACTTATTTCAAAGTCTGACTTTTTGGAAATAAGTGGCACTGAATCTGTTATGGGTCACATTAACTATTTTTTTTACGGAAAGTTTCTTCTTATTCCGTATTTATTTTTTTCTGATAATCGAAAGCGTTTTTTAGTGGCGGCATCATTTTTAGCTCTATCATCTATAGGCTTTTTGTTTATAGGTCTTCGTGGCTATTTTATGGTTTATTTTATGTTGTTTTTATTTTTCTTTAATTCTTTTTTTAAAATAAATATTTTATATCTTTCGGGTGTTTTTGTTGCGATTTTCTTTGTGGCAGCAAAAACTATTGAATATAGATTAGGGTATAGTTTATATGACGGATTTTTGGATTTAATTTTTAAGACGCTGCATCAGCAGGGTGCATCTTTTGAAGTTTTATACGGTGTTGTCGCTTACACTGACGAGGTTCGCGATTGTATGCCATTGCGTGAATATTTTTCTAATCCAGGCGGCTTTGGTGCCTGCGTCGATAAGTCTAGAGGAGTATTTTGGGAATACGGAGGGTTTGCGTCGACTTTTTTTGCCGAAATTTATTATTTAGGCTGGTTGCCAACGATAATCCTCGCTGGCACTTTTGGATATATTTTAAAGAAGTTGGAGCGATATTCAATTCTTTATCAGTCAGAAGTGATTAATGGGAGTGCTGTTGGCCATTCAGGATTCATTCTTTTTTTAGTATTACCGAACCTTCTTTACTATGGCAGAGGTGGTGCGTTCGATTTTATATATAAGTTTTTATTAGTTTTTAGTTTTATATATATTTCATCAGTTTTTTTAAAACTATTTTCAACAAAAGTTATTGGAAATAAAGTCTAAGAAGGAAAAGTTATTTATGAAGAAAGCTCTCATAACAGGAATTACGGGTCAAGATGGCTCTTATTTGGCTGAATTTCTTTTAGAAAAAGGTTATGAGGTTCACGGCATCAAACGTAGGGCTTCATCCTTTAACACCCAACGAGTTGATCATATTTTTCAAGATCCTCATGTCGAAAATGCACGATTCAAACTGCATTACGGTGATCTAACGGACTCTTCAAACCTCACGCGGATATTGCAAGAAGTACAGCCAGATGAAGTTTACAACTTGGGTGCCCAATCCCACGTGGCGGTGAGTTTTGAATCACCAGAATACACGGCAGACGTCGATGCTATTGGCACTTTGCGTATGCTCGAGGCAATACGTTTACTAGGCCTTGAAAAGAAAACTAAATTTTATCAAGCCTCAACGTCAGAGTTGTACGGATTAGTGCAAGAAACGCCGCAGAAGGAAACGACGCCGTTTTACCCACGCTCGCCTTATGCTGTAGCTAAAATGTACGCGTACTGGATCACGGTGAACTACCGTGAAGCCTACGGCATGTACGCTTGTAACGGTATTCTGTTTAATCATGAGTCGCCCCGTAGAGGCGAGACATTTGTCACTCGTAAGATAACCCGGGGGATGTGCAATATCGCGCAAGGCCTGGAAGAGTGCCTGTACATGGGCAACATGGACGCTCTGCGGGATTGGGGACATGCCAAAGACTACGTGCGCATGCAATGGATGATGTTGCAGCAAGACGTAGCGGAGGACTTTGTCATTGCCACCGGGATGCAATACTCAGTGCGAGAGTTCATCACTTGGTCTGCTAACGAACTCGGTATCACCTTGCAATTTGAAGGGCAGGGCGTTAATGAAGTAGCCATTGTGGCCACTATTGAAGGGCACAAGGCCCCGCGCGTCAACATAGGCGACGTTATCGTGAAGGTTGATCCCCGCTACTTCCGACCGGCCGAAGTAGAAACGCTGTTGGGAGATCCCACTAAAGCAAAAGAAAAACTGGGCTGGGTGCCCGTGATTACCGCGCAGGAAATGTGCGCTGAAATGGTTCAAGATGACTTGAAAATTGCTCAGCGCCACGCCTTGCTAAAAGCGCATGGGCACGACGTACCAGTGTCACAAGAGTAAAACAGCATGAAAATATTGATCACAGGTGCTTCTGGCATGATTGGCAGTAACTTGGTAGAGCATCCGTCGGCCGCCCAATACCAGCTGTTGACGCCTAACAGCAAAGCGTTGAATCTGTTATCAGAAAATGCCGTGCTGACCTACATGCAAACGTATCAACCGGATCTGGTCATTCATTGCGCTGGCACGGTAGGGGGCATCCAAGCCAACATTGCCGCCCCGGTTAAGTTTTTTTCAGACAACATGCGTATGAGTCTGAACGTCATCAGCAGTGCCAAAGAAACCGGTGTCAAGCGATTACTGAATCTTGGCAGTTCATGCATGTACCCGCGTGCGGCGGTTAATCCATTGAAAGAAGACATGATACTGACGGGAGAACTAGAACCCACAAACGAAGGCTATGCGCTAGCGAAGATTGCTGCCGCTAGGTTGTGTGACTACATCACTCAAGAGCAGCCAGAGCTGAGCTATAAAACGCTCATTCCCTGTAATCTATATGGCCGGCACGACAAATTTGGCGTGAATAATTCGCACATGATTCCGGCCGTCATCGCCAAAATCAGTGATGCGCGAGACCATCAAGCTCCCATCGTCGAAATTTGGGGAGACGGCAAAGCGCGTCGTGAGTTTATGTATGCTGGAGATCTAGCAGACTTCATTTACTTCGCCATTGATCAGATCGATTCCTTGCCCAGAGTGGTTAACGTTGGCCTGGGTCAAGACTACACTATCAACGAATATTACCAGACCATAGCCGGCGTGCTGGGCTACGAAGGGGGGTTCGTGCACGACCTCACCAAGCCAGTCGGCATGCAACAGAAACTGGTTGACACAACGCGACTGCACACACTTGGTTGGGCCCCGCGCACTAGCTTAACTGAAGGCATTAAACACACTTATCAATTTTATATGGACGGCAAGAATGGCTAACTATTCACTCGCTAGCAGCACATGGGATGAAAAAGAGTTCGCGGCCATACAGCAAGTGGTTGACTCGAACATGTTCACCATGGGTCATCATGTGGCTGAATACGAACAGGACTTCGCCAAGTTATTTGGCGCGAAACACGCCGTTATGGTCAACTCTGGCTCAACCGCCAACTTGTTGATGATTGCCGCCTTGTTCTTCACCAAACACCCACTGTTGAAGCGTGGCGACGAGGTCATCGTACCCGCCGTTTCTTGGTCAACCACATATTTCCCGTTGCAGCAGTACGGCTTGAAGGTCAAGTTCGTTGACATCGACCGCGACACGCTGAACATTGACCTAAAGAAATTAGAAACCGCCATAACCGACAACACCAAAGCCATTTTGCTGGTCAACCTGTTGGGCAATCCAAATGACTTTGCGGCCATTCAGGCCATGGTGGTAGGTAAAAACATCACCGTGCTGGAAGATAATTGTGAGTCTATGGGGGCCACCTTTCAGGATAAGCAAGCGGGCACCTTTGGTTTAATGGGCACGTACAGTTCGTTCTTTTCACATCACATTGCCACAATGGAAGGCGGTTGTGTCGTTACTGACAACGAAGAGCTATACCACGTTCTGCTCTGCATTCGCGCCCATGGCTGGACCCGTAACCTACCTAAATTCAACCACGTGTCCGGTGAGAAAAGCGACGACCTGTTTGAGGAATCGTTCAAGTTTATTTTGCCAGGCTACAACGTACGGCCGCTAGAAATGAGCGGCGCGATTGGCAAAGAACAGCTGAAAAAGTTACCAGACTTTGTGCGAGTCCGCCGCGAGAACGCTGAGTACTTCCAATCGTTGCTCGCTGATCATCCTTATCTGCAAATCCAAAAAGAGACCGGAACCAGCAGTTGGTTTGGGTTTGCTATGGTCGTTCGTGAGAGCGCCCCGTTTGACCGAAAAGACCTGGTCGCCGCATTACGGGAACATGACATCGAGTGTCGGCCGATAGTAACCGGTAATTTCTTGAAGAATGAAAATGTATTGCAGTTTTTTGATTATGAAGTAGCAGGCTCTGTTGAGAACGCTGAATACATTGATGCCCACGGACTCTTTGTGGGTAACCATCAGGTTGATATCCGCCAACAGATAGACCTTCTTTTCAAGGTGATTAACGGCCTGTAACAGCAGAAAGCGAGTAATTTCTGTCCAGCTTGACAAGCAACTTTGCTATCAAGAAGTTAGCGTAGATGTGAAAACAATATTTGTTGATTTTTTGTAATGTTATCGAGAAAAGGAAAAATAAGATGGTTACAGTGAGATTGATGGGCGGTCTTGGTAATCAGCTATTCCAAATAGCTACCTTTCTCGCTTTTTCGGAAAAATATGGGTTTAACTTATCAGTAGACTTGTGTGCTTTTAAAGCCGGTAGCCAACATGGAGGATACCGGTTAAAGTTTTTGTCGTTACCGAATTTTGAACATTCTGATCGCAGGAGCCGTGGGTTTCAGCTATTAGTTAAGTTAATAAATAGGTTCCCAGCGTTTTCTCGGAAATTTAATTCTATTGTTCACGAAAAATATTTTAAATATAGATTTTTGCACTCAGGAAATGGCTATTTTGTTGGTTATTGGCAAAACTCTGCATTCTTTGACTGTATACAAAATGATCTTAAACGATGGGTGGTGCCAGAGAAAATATCGCATTCGGCAAATGTGTGGCGCAAAGAAATTGGAGATCATTGTTCGGTTGCTTTGCACGTCAGGCGAGGTGATTATTTGAGTGATCGTGCCCTAAAAAATCATGGTATATGTTCTCTCGACTACTACAGAAATGCAATTTCTCATATCAATGAATCTATCAGCTCCCCCAAATTTTATGTTTTTAGTAACGATCCTGATTGGGTTAATGAAAATATTATCAGCTTATTTAACGAAAAAAATTTCAGTATTGTGACAAGTCTTACTCAAGAAGAGGACCTTTGGCTGATGGCACAGTGCAAACATAATATTATCGCAAATAGCAGTTTTAGCTGGTGGGGAGCATATCTTGCTAATAATACTGAACAACTCGTTATAGCACCGACCCCTTGGTATGATAAGAAACAAAGAAGTTCTGAGGATCCCTGTTTGGAACATTGGATCAGGCTGGAGAAGTAGGTAGATGGTTAAGCAAATCTATGATGTTTCCGTTGTCCTCGCGCTTAACAAAATTGATGAGTTTACCTTTTCTGCAATTGATAGTGTTTTGACGCAAAAGAACGTTAAGCATCAAGTTGTAATTGTATTAAATGGGCCGAACTGTGATGAGTTATATTTTGAGGTATCATCGAAATACGGTTCAATAAACTATGTTAAGATTGTATCAATTTCGATTGGACAGCTTGCCTGCGCTTTGAATATTGGAATATCTCAAGCAGATTCTGAGTATATTGCTCGGATGGATGCTGATGACTTATCTGATCCAAGCAGATTAAGAAAGCAGCTTGATTATTTAAATAAATACAATTTAGATTTAGTTGGTTGCGATGTTTATCTTATTGATGTAAAGGGTTTTAAAATCGGTTCGAGAAAATTCCCAAGGCGAAAACAAATAAATAGATCGCTCCTGTATAAGAATTCTTTTTGTCATCCTAGTGTTTTATTCAAGAAAGAAATAGTTCTGCAGTGTCGAGGATATAATGCTGGATTTAACTCTGAGGATTATGATCTTTGGTTGCGGCTCAGAAAAAAAAGTGTGGCTTGGGATAATATGGAGACAAAGCTATTAGAATACCGCATGCATCCATCATCCACGCAAGGGTCGGTCCTGGCCTATTGTGAGTGCTGCGGTATGTTCCTAAGAGAATTTTTGCTTAGACCATCTTTTGGTTTATTTTTTGCGCTTGCATTTTCAATTATAAAATACGTAAGACTCAAATTTCATAATTTTTTTTTGTGAAAAAGTCTTAGCTTTGAATCTATGCAGGTTGCTTGTACACCATTTTGGTATTTGTTCGTAATAATAACTTGAAAAGTTTTACAAGTTATATATGTAAATTATAGTTTTCTATTGTATTGGTTGTAGTTACTCTAAGTTGTTGATGCTAGTGTTTAATTTTTCTTTAAATAAAATGATAGATTTAATCCTTGCGGTTGGATTGATTTAAAATTCTTGAGGTTTTGGCTCTTTTTCAGCTATTTTAACAGAACAGTTGAAAGTCACATTCTGATTAAAATTGTCTCAGGCTGGTGGGGTTAAGCGCTTCAACTATAGAGCTCGCCTTCTAAAATATCGAATATTTTTATGCACCCACTTCATATAGTTTATGTTATAACACGATCGGATGTGATTGGAGGCGCAAGTGCCCACCTACTTGATCTGGCTGAAGGCGTTCAAGCTAAAGGTCACAGGGTCACGATCATCATTGGCGGCTCTGGCATCGTAGCTGGTATTGCTAGATCTCGCGAGTTGAGTTGCATTTGCTTGCCCAGCTTAGTTCGGGAGATTTCACTGCTGACGGATTTTAAATGTATTTTTGAGCTGAGAGCGCTGCTCAAGATGCTAAAGCCTGATTTAGTACATCTTCACTCGGCGAAGGCCGGTATGATTGGGCGACTATCAGCGACGCTACTTGGTTTACGCTGCGTGTATACTGCTCATGGATGGCCGTTTACAGAAGGGGTTTCGGGTAAAAAACAAGCTATCTATAAAAAGATAGAAAGAGTGATGGCGTATCTGACGAATCAAATTATTACGGTTTCTGAATTCGACAAGAGAATAGCTATAGATGCTCGCGTGGCAAACTCCAAAAAGATGACCGTTGTTCATAATGGTGTTTCTGAACTGAATGCTATTAGGTTTCCTGCGGGATCAGAAGGCCAGCCAACAAAATTAATTATGGTTGCTCGTTTCGAAATTCCGAAAGATCACCAAGTGGTTATTAAGGCTTTGAGCAAGATAAAAGACCTCAACTGGACAATGGAATTTGTGGGCGATGGCCCGGGCCTTCCGTTTGCTATAGAAAGTGTAAAATCTCTTGAGCTTGCGGGACGAATAGTGTTTTCAGGGGCATGCAATGACGTACCCACCCGGTTGGCAGCCGCTGATATATTTGTATTGGCGTCCCGCTGGGAAGGGTTTCCATTAGTTATTCTAGAGGCAATGAGATCTGAATTACCGGTGATTGCATCTGATGTTGGCGGTGTTAAGGAATCAGTGGAGCACGATGTAACGGGTATTCTTGTTCCGCGGTCAGACGAAGAATATATGGCCTCTGCTCTGAAAAGCCTGATAAGCAACCCTGCGCTGCGAATCTCAATGGGGCAGAGAGGACGGGCTGCTTTTAAGACTAATTTCACGCTTGAAACTATGCTTACCAAAACGTTGAAAGTTTATGAGAAAGCACTCCAATAGAAGGCAAGATCTTGTGAGTTCGGATAAAAAAGTAAACGTTCTGATTACTGGATCAACAGGATTTGTCGGGTCTCGCATAGTAAATACTCTCAGTGCTGGAAACGGGTGTAGCGTAACGGCAGCCACTAGGCAGCCCAAACCCGCCTTTTCAGCAGAAAAGGCGGTACAGATTCAGATAGGGGAGATAGGCCCATCAACGGAATGGGCCAAGGCGCTTCTTGGGCAAGATATTGTGGTCCACGTTGCCGCAGTCGCCCATATGTCATCTAATAGCGATGAAGTGGTAGCTCGATATCAATCAGTTAATGTTGAAGGCACGCTAAATTTGGTGCGTCAGGCGGTTGAAGCTGGAGTTAAACGGTTTATTTTTTTAAGCTCAATTGGTGTAAATGGCAATATTTCCGATGTTCCCTTTTGCTTAACTGACGAAGTTAACCCACAGGAGCCTTATGCTGCATCTAAGCGCCATGCCGAAGAAAGGCTTAAGGAAGTTTGTAAAGCAGAAGGGATGGAGTTTGTTATTATTCGTCCTCCCTTAGTCTACGGCCCCAATGCCCCAGGTAATTTTGGTAGTCTAGTTCGCTGGGTTGAGAAGGGTTTACCTTTGCCACTCGGCGCCATTCACAATAAACGCTCTTTAGTCGCCTTGGATAATCTGGTTGATCTGATCGTCACCTGCATCGACCACCCGGCTGCGGCCAATCAGACATTTCTGGTGAGTGATGGCAAAGATCTTTCAACAACCGAGTTGTTTCGTGGTGTTGCCGAAGCTATGGGTAAGCCATCTCGCTTAGTACCTGTGCCTGCGGGTCTGCTACAGTTAGGTGCGACTCTGTTGGGTAAGAAAGCCATGGCGCAACGGTTACTCGGCTCGCTGCAGGTGGACATCAGCCACACCCGGGAGCGATTAAACTGGACGCCACCCTTAACGGTTAAGCAAGGCCTTCAGCGCTGCTTTGAAACTGATCAGGATTGATGCGTGATACGTTTTCTGGATTTTTTGTTTTCTTTATTGGGGTTGGTTTTGGGCTTTCCGGTTCTGTTGATACTTTACGTTATCGGTTTATTTGATACCGGTGCTCCCGTTTTTCGACAGGAACGGGTAGGGCGGAATAAAAAGCCGTTCACACTAGTGAAGTTTCGTACTATGTCCGTAGATACCGCTTCCGTTGCCAGTCACCTGGCAAGCAGCGCATCCATCACCAAATTCGGCCACTTTTTACGTCGCACCAAACTGGATGAACTGCCACAGCTGTGGAATGTTCTAAAAGGTGAGATGAGCCTGGTTGGCCCACGCCCCTGTTTGTTTAATCAAGAAGAACTGATTGCGGAGCGTGAACAGCGTGGCGTACTAAAGGCCCGGCCAGGTATTACTGGTTTGGCACAGGTAAATGATATCGATATGTCGACACCCAGACTGTTGGCGGAAACGGACGCAAAGATGCTGGCTAGCCTGAGCATCTCGGCTTACTTTAA
>TARA_R110001592_G_scaffold83707_2_pt1 | contig 15923 bp, 23 predicted proteins | sample TARA_R110001592 | Tara Oceans TARA_R110001592 (sample SAMEA4398387) | marine metagenome | biome: Polar Biome; feature: [SRF] surface water layer (ENVO:00010504); material: water (ENVO:00002006), including particulate matter (ENVO:01000060) such as... | depth 5 m
GCTTTTTCAGTCATTTATTTTTCCTCCATATAATTTTTGTACTGATTGCAAAATTGATTAACATTACACCAATCTTCACATCTGTTAGCCTTACCTTTAGATGTTAACCAAACATCTTCATCAGAACATATTACATCCTGAGTATTAGTTAAGGCATCAACGTGAATTCTGATTCTTTCTTTAATAAAATTTTCCACCTCTTCCATTGACCATACAATAATAGGTTTAGTAAATACAGCAGACTGTGGATATGTGTTGGAGTTTTTTGATCTTGACTTACTCCAATCTTTTAAAAAAGCTACTACTTCGGCAGAAGGCATTTCTTTTTTTTCAAATGCCAAAGCATACAACCACGCATATATATTAAGCTGATTATCCCAATCCTTTTTATCATTAATAACAGCATAAGCAGAAGTTGTTTTGTAATCTATTATTTTATTTTCATTGTGATCGATCACATCTATACATCCTGAGATAATATAACTCTTGCCATCCACATTAACCTCTGTGTTGATTCTCATTTCAGTATCTAAATTCTCAGAATTTTCATTAGCATTCTCAAGCATCTTGTGAACACATGTTCCAATAAAAGATGCTATGTTGTCCGAGTAGTCCTCTACTAACTCATCTTTGTGTTGAATTTTTAATGCCCTGACCTTAGGTGGTTGTAGTAATTCAGTAACAGAAAAATCTGCATCTCCCTTACTATATTCCCATGAGTGTTTTATCCCTCTCACAACATGTAGGGGTATCATTTTTTTGTTTGTGTAATGCAATTATTTAATTCTCCATATAAGAATGCTTGTTTTATTTTCACCAAACATTATCGAAAACTTAGGTAAGGTTTTTGTATCAGCATTTCTTTCTAACTTTTGCATATGTCTTTGAACAAAAGCCCTAATAGTTCCAATCTTTTTTAAACCTGTATCAGGATCACAATCTAATCTTAAGCAATCTCTTTTTAAGTTTCCTTTGTCATCTGTGTAGGGAGGTCTTAAGTCTTCTAATGGTATGTTATGTTTCATAGTTGCACCACGCCCAAATACTCTTGGCGGTTGCTTGTCTCTTTCTATAGTCCATTGTTCGTTACTAGTCATTAGTATCTCCATTTATTAATATCAGAAGTGGGGAGATGACTACGCAACGTTTTATCTCCCCTTTAATTGTATTATACATGGCTATTAACCAATTGGTGTATACAGTCCAAGTCTTACAGGCTTCCTTCATAAGTATGTATATAGATATGTATATAGTATGTCAATATATTATATTATAATAATTTAATGATAAATACTCTATACAAACAAATGCAATTGTAATATTATTTAAAAAAAAATGAGAAGTGATATGGAAGATAAAGAAATAATTTTTAATAAAGTTAAATATTTAGATCAAGGACAGCACAGGATATACTGTCCATCTTGTCATCAAACAAGAAAAAAACATAATAAATTACAGAAAGAATTTGCAGTCAATGTTGAGGGTAGTGATATAAAGTATTATTGCCATCACTGTGGGATTAGTGGTGGAGTTTCAAAAGATTTTAATACTGTTAGTAAGTCTAAACAAATTAATAAAACAAAGGTGAGAGAGATAATGAGGGAAATAGATTTAAATAAATATGAGCATAACGAAGATACGTTAAACTTTTTAAAAGAAAGGGGATTAGGTGAAGAAGTTATTAATAAATATTCCTTAGGGAGTATTTATAGTTTTCAAGGAAGGAAGAGACATGGGATAGGATTTCCTTACTACGATAAAGAAAATAAAATATCTTCTGTAAAGTGGAGATCTGCTGACAAAGATAAACTCTTTAGTCAGGAGGGGAGTTGTAATGAATTCTTTAACATACACAATGTGGGTAATCAAAAATCACTTATCATATGTGAAGGTGAGATAGATGCCTTAAGTTGGTTAGATGTTCTAGGTAAGGAAGATGATTATGGAGTTGTTAGTGTTCCCAATGGCGCACCTCAGTCTGTCTCTAGTTCTAGTAAAACCCCTTCCGAAGATGTGAAGTATAAATATGTTTGGTCGGCAAGAGAAAGGTTAAACAATATAGATCAAGTAATATTTAGTGGCGACTCAGATGATCAGGGTAAAGCATTATGTGAAGAACTAGCAAAAAGAATAGGTCGTGGTAAATGTTGGTTGCTAGATTTATCTCCGTATAAAGATGCAAACGAATGTTTACAGAAGGAAGGGAAATCTTTTTTAAAAGACAGACTAAGTAAAATAAAACCTTATCCTGTTTCAGGATTGTATCGTGCAAATGACATAAGAATTGATGTTGATAAATTGTATGAAGAAGGTAAGCCAACAGGTTATCAGATACACTCTGCTGTTGATCTACAAATAGCACAAGGTCAGTTGACTATAGTAACAGGATTACCATCAAGCGGTAAGTCAAATTTTGTAGACGATTGTTGTGTCTACTTAGCAAAGACATACGGACTTAAGACATGTTACTGTTCTTTTGAAAAACCTATGGCAGAGCATCTTACTCAGTTGACTAGCCATATATCTAAGAAAGTTTTCTTTGATACTCCTGACGCACAAAAGATTACGCAAGATGAGTTAGATGCATCAATGGAATTTTTAAATGATCATTTTGTTTTCCAAGATTTCTCAGGAGGAAGGTCTACCAAGATAGAAGAAGTTCTCGATGTTGCATCTGCTTCTGTAATGTGGGGTGCTAAGATATTAGTTATCGATCCTTATAATTGGATTGAGCCTGAACAAAACGCTAATATGTCTGAAGGTATATCTAATATGTTATCTAAAGTACAGAATTGGGCAGTTTCAAATGACTGTCACATATTCTTTGTCGCTCATCCATCAAAATTACAAGACACAAATATACCTGAAGGAATGCAGATTGGTGGATCAATGAGTTGGTTTGCTAAAGCTGACAATGGTATAACAATTCACAGAAACAGAAACGCACATACCCCTGAAGAAAGAGAACCTATTTGCAAGATTTGGAAAGTAAGGTGGTCTTGGCTTGGTAAGTGTGAAACTGTAAACTTAAGTCACAACCCATATACAGGTTGTTTTTCATTAAGAGGTGAAAGACTCTATGATTGGTCTTTTGCAGATAACTTACCAAAATGATAAGTATTCCTTAAGGAATATTTCCAAGGAAGAACATCCTGCGATTCTAGCTCTTGTGAGCTTCAACAAAAAAAATGCAAAAAAAAACCCCCCACTCCGAAGAGTGAGGGGAAACTAAAAATGATAATAACAACCTACTCGAACATTATATTATAGTCAAGAGATTCTAAAAGTTTCTTCCATCGTTTCATGACAACCATTGCATCTTCTATTGGTAAATTATTGCAATGATCTATGATCTTATTGTTAAGATTAAAGGTTGATATTCTGAGAGTTTCATCTCTCGGTATCTTAGCGAACTTCACTAAACTCTTCCCAATCTAATATGCGTTCAAAAGTTTCTATTTCACTTTCATTACGCATGTCCTCAGGATCATTCTCGATATCATCCCAATCTTTTTGGTAACGAACTCTTTCTATCTTAGCGTTCATAAGATTTGTTTCTAATTTTTTATATAATTTTTCTATAACAGACATAATTGTATCCTCTAAGTTTAAGGCAAAAGTACCTAGACAATTAATCTAAATCAAAATCAGGATCAAACTCTATAACAAAATCATCTTCTTCTTCATCTGTATAGTTCATGGCAAACGGAAAGCCTGATGCTATTGCATCCTTAAGGACTAGCATACGCATATCATCATATCCCTCTTCTTCATTGTATAAGAATACAACTGAGGAAACCATCATCCAAAATTCATCCTTACTTATTCCATTAGGTGGGTATGTTAATATAACTTTATCTTTTTTAAAAAGAATTGAAACTTCTTCACCAACCTCGTGAACAATTTCTGTTTTGTTTTTTTTATCTTCTGTGGCAATTTCTTTCCCATCAGGAAAATTTATTATAGTAGCCATTATTTCCTCCAAAGTAACAATATATGACTTTAACCTATACAATACAAGAAAATTGACCTTCATATTCTACTGCTCACACAAAGGAATAGTCTCCCTAATACTATTTAGTGTCAGAAAAAAACACCTCTGTATGAGCCTTAAAATCAGTCTTAATATTTAAATGGCTTAAAATAGCCAATTATTTGTTATACATCTTAATAACATTTTTATCTTCAAGATGTTTGTTATTAATTAGATCGTGAATTTTATTTAACCTAATTTTCTCCCTAATATCTTTTAGTTTTCCTACATAAATTCTAGCGTCTTCATCCTCATAAACTTTCATATCATCCTCCTAATTTAATTCTAATTTTTTTCTTACTCTCTCAGTATACTCTTCCTTGTCTTGATTAGACATTTCTGAAAATACTGCAAGCGTCATATTCTCAGTTATTAATTCTAAGCCTTCTCTCTCTAATCTTTTCTCTTCTTCTGAAAGGGAATCATAATATTTTATATGAGCCTTGTACTCTTCTTTTGCTTGCTCTCTAACTTCAGGTGATGCTCCCATAACCTCAAATATATCTTCCATTAAATCTAATTCTTCATCCATTTTTTTCTCCTGTTAATATAATGTAGTAAAACCTTTTTTTCTCATCATCCTTTCTTCATAGTCTATCTTTGATCTCTTCCAATACCAATCTCTCTCTTTAGCTGTACGATAATAATATATATGGTCTTGAGATAAGTCACCATTAAATCTTCCTGAGTTAATTAGTGTAAGAAGACCATCTAATTGAATAATTCTCCTCTCCATATTATTTTCATCAAACACATAAATTTTAATTGGTTTTGAACTAGGTGCTTTAAAATATTCTAATTCAAGGTCGTCTATATCTAAAGACATCACCCTACCTCCTTCAACTCAGGCTTTCTATAATGCTTACGATCTTTCTCATCGTAATAAGAATTCTCTGCTCTTTGTGGTCTATGTGATCTCATTTTACTTTTTGAACCTTTCGGCTTTATCTGTCTTTTACCCATAATTAATCTCCTAAATAAATAAGGCAATATTACCTAAACAATATATTCCTTAAGGAATATTTCCAAGGAAGAACATCCTGCGATTCTAGATCCGAGAAATATTACTAGGGAATTCCCTATGGGGAATTCCCTGAGAGGTACTGTCATAAGTCTTTTTTATTTCCAACATTGATAATGAATACCATCATCTCTGTGACGGCTACAAAATTCACAGTAGCCGTCTTTATCATAATGATCCATTGCTTCTTTATGCTCTTGTTGTTGAGCCAAGTAGTCTTGCTCAGTTATTTGTTTATCAGTCATCTCACACCTCCCTTGTCATTTATGCTTACTTTTCTAACTAAGATTTTATCAGATATAGCATGTATCGTTTCATTTTCTTTTGCATTTATAATTCCCTCAAACATTTCATCCATAGTTATAGTAAAACCATTTTGATTTTCTGTTATGAAGTCTTCCACAGAACATTCAAATTCTGTTAGCCCTGAGTTAGGTGATGTACCAACTAACTTATAACCAAACTTACTCTCATTTATACTAACCATTATTATTCTCCTCTATTTAATAAATATTTTGCGGTTTTTACACTAACAGTCTTTTGATCTCCTGTTAATAAGTCACGCATAACAAAAGGTTTTCTATACTTGGTTTTGTAATCAAATATAACCCACCTTCTAACACCTGACTTAATAACTTTATTAGTATTCATACCAAGACCTTTGATCATCAATTCAAACGTACTAATTTTACTCATCTGATACCTCCTTGAAACATTCATCTTTAAGTAAAGATGTTTGATCTGCTACATGACCTAACTTATCCATTATATGTTGCATGCTAACATAAGCATCCCTGAGATTATCATAGACATTATCTATTTCAGTTATGCCTACATCATCTTTAACATAAGCAAGCGGTGTGCTTTTAACACTACCACTTCTGATGATCACAGGATCAATCGCAACCTGACTAGCATTCGTGCTATCACCTGATCCGAAGGATTGTTTGTTTAAGAATTCTAACAAACCTTTCTTATCTGTTGGAACATTGATTGATTCAAATGACAGTCCGTCATTTTCTCTCTTTATTTTCTTTGCATCAGATTGAGTACCTGACCATTGACCTTTATCATTACAATATAATTGCATGTTATACTCCATTAGTTTTTTAAGGCGTTATTACCTAGACAATTTTAAGTGATTGGTGTCAGGTTTTTGATAGACAAGTACCTGACCAACTTGCAATAAAAGATGTATGTTACACCTCACTATCGATATATTCCTCAAAGATTATTTACGTCAACTTGTACACACTCCGCAAAGTTTGGACAGTCATCTGTGCTATCTGTGGTCGCCCATAGAACAGGGAATTGAGGGGGATTATCTTCCCTACGACTTGTAACATAACCATCCGTAAAGTAAATAGCACAATCAGGAGCAACCTCATGATCTGTTTGCTCTATAAGATTAAAGAAAGGATCAACTCTAGTTCCTCCACCACTAATATCACGAACCACTATTTCTTCACCATTATTAAGATCAAAGTTATCCCAATAATCATCTGCGTTGAACTCATCATCAGAGTTAGCAAGACGTTGAACCCTCGCATTGATGTAGCAAATCTTAATCTTTTCTATCTGAGGGAATGACTTAAGAACATTCTCAAGAGCCTCTGCTTGAAGACATCTTTCTGTATGAGTGACACTTCCTGAGATATCAAAACCAATAGCTAAAACTCCGCTGTGAGATGGAATATTAGATGGATAATAAATACCTGTATGTAGCAACCTTCTGTTTGGCTTATGGAATGACATATCACTATCTGTACAATACTTAACAGTTAAGAATTGAGACACAACCGAACTGAAATCTACAGGTGTTGATTGTGATTGCTGTAACTCTTCCATTCTACCATAACCATCTGAGTCGCCAATACCTTTGGCTTGCTGTTTTGCTGTTACGATAGCTTCAGTTATTCTTTGTTGCTCTTCAGATACTTCATCTGAATTAGCCTTAACAGGATCACCATTAGCATCAGTAAAATCAGTAACCTCACCGAAGGATGAACTATCTAAAGGAACAGGATCACCATCAGTACCATCATCACCGATAGGAGATGGCATATTATAATCATCACTACCATCAGGTTTGTTAGATGCAAGAATAGAATAGATATGTTCAGCACCTTTATATGATCCATCAGCGTTCTTGAACTGTCCTTCAGTATCAACCAATGCATCTAGATCATTAAAGATATTTTCTGCTGTGTAACCTAAATCATTTTTACATTCTTGTATGAGATCACTATTGATAGCAAAGTCTGTTGCAATGTTCCATCCTTTAGGATCACGATCACCTCTTCTGATGTGGTGGCAATTAAGAACATGTTTCAACTCATGCATGGTAATTACATACATAACTTTTCTTGCATAATCTAAGTCCTTGTTGGCATACAGGTCAGTCATCCATTCTTTAGAATAATAGATATACTTGCCATCTGTTGCCATCACACCAACATCCTTTTCTTTAAAGGATAATGGAACTAAGACTGAAGCATAACCCATATGATTGCTGAGTATGTCACGCCTAACTCTTAATAATTCTTTATCGATATTAATTACTGACATTTTGTTGATCTCCTAATGTTGGGAATAACGCACTCACGTTGCCTGTTTGCTTGGCAACATCGTCACGTTTTTCTTTATTGTTTTTAAGGTCATCCCACGTTACGCCATCAATAGATTGACGAGTACGTTTGATTATTTCATCGAGCCTCTTATCGTTGTTGAAGATTAACTTATTCTTTTGTTCAGCAGATTGAAGAACTTTCTCTAAGTTATCAATAAAAGTTTTCTCAGATGGTGACCTACCTTTGCCTTCAAACTTCGGAAGACTATCGGTAAAGTGTTGGATGGAAGTCTTGAGAGTATCGACACATTCTTTTAGAACTTGGTTTTTCCAAATAGCTACGCTATCAGAAACCTTGTTGTCATTGTGCTTGAATACTTGCTCAAGTGTTGCTTGCTTTTTTCCGTACTTGGCATCTTTGTCAAATACAGTATTATTCAAACTAACATCATCATGAAATGCTCTTTGATCTGCACTCTCATAATGATAACAGGTAAACAAACCTCTAACAGTCTTTGTCAACTTCTTCCATTTACCACCATGTAACCTCTGATACTCTGCAAGAGATTTGATATGGACATCACCTCTATAGATAGGAAGGTCTATAGTATCGCCAACCTTATCTGACTTGCTATCCTTTGTGCAGATATAAACAGGCTTTCCGCTATACCCACAAAGAACGTCTTCTTCTCTATCCGTCAACTCATCAACATGAGGATAAAGTGAAGAGTCAAAAGCAGAACCTAATTCTTTTTGAGCCTCTGATATTAACTCTTCGTATTGATTAACAAACTCTTTTACCTTCTTGTTAAATCTTCCCTCAATACCATCCCATTCTAATTGAACTTTGTCAGCAGTATCATTAAGAACTAAACACTCACCACCACCTAATGGAACAGTCCATTCTTGAATGGCAATTCTGAATAATCTAAACTCATTGTTGATCTCATCAAGTAATGGTGAGTCAATAAGTTTTTTATGAAGATTAATTCTCTCAGGGTTAATGTAGTCATTTTTATAACCAATATTATTGTATACAGTAACCCCACTTCCATGAATTGAATTATTATTAGAATTATATTCCTCAATGATCCTTCTTAAGTCTTTGTCCAACTTTGTGAAGGATGGTTGCTTCTTAGTGAACTTATCTTTGTAGCCGATACTACTCAAACTACTTTCTATATTTAAAATGTTGCTCATGATTTCTCCTTACAGAACATTGTCGTTAATAATTTTTGTATATGCTTTTGTGTGCATCAACTCAGGGTTTTTCTGAACCATAATTTTTGATGCAAATATTACATACTCAGGAACTTCGAACCTCGATAGATATTTGATTACATTATCAAAGCGACTAGCATCTTGATCTACTAACCTGATCAATAAACTTGTCACAGCATATCTGATGTTGCTTTCGTGAGCCTCGATGAAAGGTGCATTGTCAGGATCATTAAGAATAATGTTATGATCAGGTGCATTCCTTACCAAGTTTCTAAACGCCATGAACTCTTCAGTAAATATTCTTCCTGTAGTTTCATTGCACTTTCTCTTGATTGTATCCTCAGGTAAGTTCTGAATAAAATCTAACTTGTAAATGTCAGACCATTTAGAAACAGTTCGAGGTGAGCATGATTTGTAACCAACAGGTGTCGCATCGAAAGTATCCAATACCTGAGGCATCAATTGAACTAATGATATGATGTCAGTATCGATACCATTTGGAACAGCAAAGTCATTGATCCAAGAAGTATGATCAACTTCTACATCATACATGCTTGATATCCTATCCTCTAAAGGTGATATCATTGCTCTTGATGATGCTCTATCCTTAGTCCTATTAGTAGCTAGTCCAACTAACCATTCCTTAGGGAATACATAACCATTGAAATATCGAGCCTCAATGATCTGAGTGATAAATTTCTGAGCATCATCACCACCTTGTCCGACCTCATCAAAGAATAGCATCCCTGATCCATCACCAACAGGTAACAGTAAAGAGAAGGCAAACTCTACAACCTTCTGCTTAACACCTTTGGTAATCTCTCTATCTTCAATATCAGGTAAACCCATATCCATTGCAGATAGAGTAGACGCTGTTATTATCTGATATCCGAATTCACCTTTCTTAGGGTTGGAATTCTTACCGACAAATTTTAAGCCTTTCTTGTCAGCTATCTTCTTAGCCATGATTTCGTATGCGTATGTTTTACCGCAACCTCTACCACCTCTCAGGCATGGTACATAATTGTAATTACCATTAAGTATTTCTTCCGCCCATATGCCTGTTATCTCATCAGTAGCCTGAGAGATATTTGTTGGCATAATGTAGTCATCTTTATTAGTATTATTTGACATATTAATCTTCCTTATCATTTTTAGTTAAGCCTCTCTGACACAATGTCATTGAGTACCTATACAATTTTAAAAACCAGCTCCAAAACAAGGGAAGTAAATTCCCCTGTTTCAGATCCATTATTTGTTATGAGGCGAACAACATAATGATCATTCCGCTAATCATAAGTGCATTCAAAGTCATGCATAAGTTTCTATGCTCGGTGAAAGATAATCTCCTCATGCAGTTTTCCTCCTGTTCATCTCTTCACGAACCCTATCTATCAGGATGCAACGAGCATCGATGTAGTCCTCAAACTCTTCAAAGAGAGCATCATCTTCTTGAGGCATTTCTTTGATGAAGTATTGAATTAATTTTAATTCATGCTCAGTCACATTGATTTTAATCTTGTTTAAATTATCCATTAGCTAACCCTCACTTCGCCTGATCTCACTAAACTTTGTAGTGAGTATTTGTGATTGAACATAATTGATCTTGGCAATTGATTGATCTTTGTTTGTGTCATCAACACCTTTGCAAGCACTAAGATTTTTCTATAATTCTTATCTTTCTCTTTGTCTGAGTAGAGCCTGTCTTGTACATCAATTAGTAGTTCGTATTGTTTTATATATTTTATCATTATCATTCTCATTTTTTATAATCACAGTCAGGTGATCGATCTGTAGGTCTGATTATCAGTACCTATACAAATTGAATAAGCAGAGAGGAAGACCATCAGAACGACTATCTTCCTCTCTAACTTAAATTGTTTCGACTTCATTTATTTTTATCCATGGTGCAAGTCATATCTCCGAGGAGATATCCGAGCCTTGCTCGGTCATCAGTAGGCAACACCATGCGATTATCCTGTACGCATCAACTCGGTCTTTAAACCTACGCCTTAACAATACTCAGATAATGGGGATCAATTAGTCTCTCACGAGAACCCTAGAACAATTACTTACTACTTTCGGTCATGCATACGCATCCTACTATTCAGACCTTGCTCCAAACCTTTGCATCGCTGTTTCTTCTGATGACTAACTATGTCTCTAAGATCATTAAAAGGATTTTCTTAATGATCATCATGCGGTGGTAAATACTTACCTCTAAAATCTCCCTTCTCGGTTACCCCTATTATATGCTCATACTTCGTACATCATTACAATACTTAATTAGTATATCTATACGATTAATTATTCCTTGAGGAATGTAAGCTGTAGACCTTAGTCAGCATTAACTCTGAAGATGCACTCTTGCATACTCTGAGCCTGATCCATTATTATTCTAATCATGACAGATAAAACAAACGATAAATTTACAGTAATTAATGGTGGGAAAAAAAAGGGATCAAAGAAGAAATCTCTGACACCAAAGCAATTGAAATTTGCAGAGGCACTCGGTCATGGCATCGATGGAGAGGCTTGTAGTATTAGCGATGCTTATCGCCACGCCTATGATACTGAGAAGATGAGTGACGCTGTGATAAGGAACGAAGCATCGAAGTTATCTCAACACAATGATGTCGCCATTATGGTGAGGGAAATAATATCGAGTAGGAATAAGAAACAGTATGTCAAAGAGGTCTCGACCAAGGAGAGAATTGAAAATGAGTTGTGGAAGATTGTAGATGATGAGGATAACAACACACACAGACTAAGAGCCTTAGAGATGATGGGCAAAAGCATTGCTATGTTCTCTGAGGTTGTCGTTAGTAAAGATGAACAACGATCTGTAGAGGACATAGAGAAAGACCTAAGAGCAAAGCTAGAGAGCCTTAAGCAATAGCGTTAACCCTGACTAGCATCTACACAATAGACGACTAGCTTTTTTATTATACACACAGCAAAAAGGTCTAATTAAGGTTAGCGGTAAATACTTACTCCAATACCCCACCACCCCTGTCAGATTTTGGAAAATGGCTAGCATACACTAACTGTTTTGCTCATAAAATCAGATTAATATGAGAATCATAGTGTTATGTGTTAGCCATAAGCATTAGTAGTATTAATATCACACCTAAAGCTATACCAATTTTAATATTTTGCTTTTCTATTGGTGCACTTGCTACTTTTTTCTTTTTATTTACTGTTTTCTTTTTTGTTTTTGTAAGACTTTTTACCATTTTTTTCTCCAATAATTGTTTTTAGGGATGGTTACCCCTTTTTTCCTCAGAAAAGCCTAAGGAATCCTAGACATAAAAATTTTTTTACTTTTTTTTAGGTTTTTTGAATTACCAATGTCTAATAACGCCTGCTATTATGAAAAAACAAGTTAGCCACCCAACAAACCTGTCTGTTTTCATAATAAATTTTGTTAATTTTAAATACACTTCTCAAAATAACCTTTTTGTAATGGCATATTTTTATGTTCCCCTGTAGTATCTATCTAAGACTAGTATCTATCTAGTTTAGTAAGTATATAGGTAGTATCTACCTAAGTTCTTACTAAAGAATATACTCTTGCTTACTTTTTTGCAAGTTAATTCGTTAAATAAAGGATAGGTTAGCATTCGAATGTAAGACTAGCTACCTTTATGTGACGAGGAAGTCCTAAGTAACCTCCCTCACTTAGGACTTCCAAATATTTTGTTTTTGTGTATAATGTTTTTTAGGGAGATTTCAATTATGGATAAAAATAAAGAAGAAGAGTGCCCAACAGTTAAGGGAGGCGACTGTACAATATCTTTTAATGATCGATATGTACTAATATCACACAAGGGAAAATTTTTTAAAAAATTCCTTACGATGGAAGACCATGCAAGAATTTTTAAAAACGTATCACAGTCTTATTGGGATAAAAATGAGAAGTTAAAGAATGAATCTATTGCTATGTTAAATGAAGCAGTTAGAATAGAATCTAAATCGAAAGATGCGTTAGTAGAAGCACAAGGACTTTCTGCTGATATAGGTTTAATAATAGATAAGTTTTAAATGGAACTATAATGGTTAGAAATTATAAAAAAGAATACTCTAATTACCAAAGTACAACAGAACAAAAGAAAAAAAGAGCCTCTAGGAATACAGCTAGGAATAGGGCTTTAGCAAAAGGTACAGTTAAAAAAGGCGATAACAAAGATGTTCATCATAAAGATGGTAATCCTAGAAATAATAAAAAAAAGAATCTAGCCGTAAAGCCAAGAAGCGTTAATAGATCTTTTCCAAGGAATAAAAATGCAGGAAAGAAATGAGCACCCCTCTCGATCCTTCCTCAATTTTAAATAACTTATCAAACTATTCTGCTGATCAGAAAAAAGAACTTATTAAGCTACTAGATGAGTATGATAAAGCTAAGAGAAGAAGCAGTGCTAAGTTAGATTTCTTAGACTTTGTAAAGGAAGTCTGGCCAGCGTTCATCAATGGTGAGCACCATAGGATTATGGCAGATGCTTTTAAAGATGTTCTAGATGGTAAGTTAAAACGATTAATTATCAACATGCCACCTCGACATACAAAGTCTGAGTTTGCTAGTTATCTTTTACCTGCTTGGTTCTTAGGAAATTTTCCTGACAAAAAAGTTATTCAAACAGCACATACAGCAGAACTTGCCGTTGGCTTTGGTCGTAAGGTAAGAAATTTAGTTGGCGATTCTGATTTTCAAGATATCTTTGGGGAAGTAAAGCTACAAGCAGACAGTAAGGCTGCAGGTAGATGGAATACAAATAAAAAAGGCGAATACTTTGCGATTGGTGTTGGTGGTGCTGTTACAGGTAAAGGTGCTGATCTACTAATTATTGATGATCCTCACTCAGAGCAAGAAGGTGCATCGTCAGATTCCGATGTATTTAATAAAACATATGAATGGTATACCTCAGGTCCTCGACAAAGATTACAACCTGGCGGTGCTATCGTTATTGTTATGACAAGATGGCATGCAAGAGATTTAACAGGTCAAATTGTAGATTCAAGTATTAAAAGGGGTGGTGCTGATGAATGGAAAGTTATAGAACTTCCTGCATTAATGCCCTCAGGTAATCCTCTCTGGCCAGAATTTTGGAAAGTAGAGGAATTAGAGGCGTTAAAAGCAGAGCTTCCTGCATCTAAATGGTCAGCACAGTATCAGCAAGATCCTACTTCAGAAGAAGGTGCTCTTGTTAAAAGAGAGTGGTGGAGAATTTGGGAAGGTGAACATCCGCCTGAATGCGAATTTATTATTCAATCTTGGGATACAGCGTTTTTAAAAACTCAAAGAGCAGATTATTCAGCGTGTACGACATGGGGGGTGTTTTATGGAGAAGATGAATTTGATGGAAGACAGTCACCTCAAGTAATTTTACTAGATGCTTTTAAAGATAGGTTAGAATTTCCTGAATTAAAAACAAAAGCTATGGAGTTATATAAAAGCTATATGCCTGATGCTTGTATAGTTGAGGGTAAAGCCGCAGGTATGCCATTAATATTTGAATTGCGAGCGGCAGGTATCCCTGTTTCAGAATATACTCCAAGTAGAGGTAATGATAAAATAGCTCGTGTAAATTCTGTTTCAGATCTATTTGCTTCAGGTGTAGTGTGGTGTCCTGAAACAAGATGGGCAGAAGAAGTCGTTGAAGAATTCGCATCTTTTCCAAACGCATCTCATGATGACCTTGTTGACAGCAGTACGCAAGCTCTGATAAGGTTCAGGCAAGGTGGTTTTATTAGTCTATTTAGTGATGAAGAAGAAGAACCATACAACGAAAGAAGGAAGGCGGAGTATTATTAATGGCTATAGAAAAAACATTAACACCTATTGATCCTGATGCAATTGAAATTCCTATGAATGGAGTTTCTTCTGAAATAGAAATAGAAATAGAACAACCTCTAGAAGAAGATGGAGGTATGATAATTGATCTTGAAGAAGCTCCTTCAGGATTAGAAGCAGGTTTTGGTGATAATTTAGCAGAAGTCATGGATCAATCAGATTTAGACATGCTAGGGTCAGAACTTGTAAGCTCATTTAATTCAGATAGAGAGTCAAGAGCGGATTGGGAAAATACCTATGTTACAGGATTAGATCAACTAGGTTTAACAATAGATGAGAGAACTGAACCCTGGCCAGGTGCCTGTGGTGTATTTCATCCATTACTTTCTGAGGCAGTTATTAAATTTCAATCGCAAGCTATATCCGAAATATTTCCTGCTGGCGGTCCTGTAAAAACTAAAATTGTTGGAACTATTGATGTAGAGAAAGAACAACAGTCTCAAAGAATTCAAGAGTATATGAATTATCTTTTAACTGAAAAGATGGTTGAGTATAGAACTGAAACAGAAAAATTATTATTTTCATTACCATTAGCAGGATCAGCATTTAGAAAAATTTATTTTGATCCTAGTATGAATAGACCTTGCTCTATTTTTGTACCTGCTGAAGATTTTGTAGTTAGTTATGGTGCAAGTGATTTGTTAACTTGTGAACGTGCAACTCATGTAATGAAGAAAACAGAGAATGAAATTAAAAAATTAATGTATTCAGGATTTTTTATAGATATAGATCTTCCTGATCCTTCTCCTGATATTAATGAGATTACTGATAAGTACAATAAATTAACAGGTGAGAGCGATACAAGTTGGGATAATGATAATCGTTACACTCTTTTAGAAATGCAAGTTGATCTTGATTTAGAAGGTTTTGAAGATATTGGCGAAGATGGAGAACCGACAGGTATTGCACTTCCTTATATTATTACAATGGATAAATCTAGTAGAAAAATTCTTTCAATAAAAAGAAACTATGAAGAAGACGATGTTAATAAAATGAGAAGGCAACATTTTGTTCATTATCAATATTTGCCAGGTCTTGGTTTTTATGGCTTTGGATTAATTCATATGATTGGTGGTCTTAGTAGATCAGCAACTTCTTTACTGCGTCAGTTAATTGATGCAGGAACATTATCAAATTTACCAGGTGGTCTTAAAACTAGAGGTCTAAGAATTAAAGGTGACGATACACCAATTATGCCAGGTGAATTTAGAGATGTAGATGTGCCAGG
>TARA_R110001592_G_scaffold6586_1_pt1 | contig 15910 bp, 23 predicted proteins | sample TARA_R110001592 | Tara Oceans TARA_R110001592 (sample SAMEA4398387) | marine metagenome | biome: Polar Biome; feature: [SRF] surface water layer (ENVO:00010504); material: water (ENVO:00002006), including particulate matter (ENVO:01000060) such as... | depth 5 m
TCACCTTATTGGTTAAATGATCCGTGTTATGCTTGGGTCATAGATGTTGATGACTTTTGTTGTGATAATTCATGGGATAATATATGTCAGTTAACATATGACTATTGTGAAGGAACTTGGTCAGGTCCTATACAATCTAGAGTATTAGAAGAAAAAAGATTATTAATGATTACAGATATTTTAGGTAGAGAAATTAAAGAAACAAAAAATACTCTTTTATTTTATATCTATAATGATGGAACGGTAGATAAAAAATTAATAGAATGACAAAATCTAAAGACATATCAGCAGTAGTATATATATTTTTAATAGTAATAGTTTTTCTATTAGGAACCACTACAGCTTGTAGTCAAGACAAAATAAAAAAGACATTTAAATTTGCTACATTTTATGGAGCAGTAAATGGTGGTACATCTATATCAAATGTAGATGTATATTCAGTTACGAATGGATTAACTACAACTACAGTTGAAACTCCTTTTGATTATTCTATTTCATTAGGATTACGTAAAATAGCTAGATTTGGATATGAGAACAGAGCTAATACATTTTACGATGGTACAGAAGACTCATGGTCTGATGCTGCTACTATAGGTAAAGTAAAAGGTTTTGAATACTTATTTGAAATAGATTACGCTAGACAACAAGGAGATGATTACGTAGATCAGAATCATTTCTTACGATATGTGGCAGACAACTATATTGTTAAGATGGAATATCTAGAAGATGGATTTGCTGATATACAGTATTACGAATCATCACAAAGATACAGACAAAAGATTGGCAACAAGTTGTCATTTAATATAGGGGCGGTACAAAGAGTTTCTGAACCTTATGGGTACGATCCTCTGGATGAGTGGCTTTTATCTAATGGAAGTTTACACTACACATACCTTGCTTTAGAAGAAGGGTACAATGTAGATGTGTTTAATGAAGTGTATACTGATCCTAGTGGAAAGGTTGTTGCTACAAATACAGAAGTATGGGAAGCATTAATAATCCCAGAGGTTCTATCAAACTACACTGAAAAAAAGAAGAGTGAACTACCTGTACAATGGGACCACGGCTTAGTTTTAGGTTTTGATTTTTATCATTACAAGAAAAACTTTTGGTTTCATAGTTGGGGAAACTTAATACCTTATCATTATAACGCTGGTGATGCTTACACCTATCATAACTTCAATGAAGGCAATCAATGGAATGATTATTCTGGTGGAGTGATATTAGGGTATAAATTTAATAAACATCTTGGTTGTTTTGTAGAAGGTAAATATAATAAGTACTGGAACCGTGAGTGGCATGATTTTAAAATAGGTGTTAATTATGTTATATTTTAATAGAAAATTTTGTATATTATATATGTATAACCATAAATAAATAAACTATGAATTGGATTAACAGTTGGGCTAAAGGTAATAAGAAACAAAAATACGAAGTATCTATAAGACTTGGTAGAATAACAGTGTTAGAAATTAAAGCATGTTTATTCTGTGAAGAAGGATGCTCTGCAAAAAGATTAAGATTAATTGTACTAAATTTTGGATTTGAATTATAATGGCTAGCCAAAGTTTAAATATAACAACAACACAAACTACAGCAGGAACTGTTAGTGGATTATTTACATTAGATAACACTAATAAACAGACAGTTATTTTTGATGACACTAATGTTAGTAGTGCTACAACAGCTCTTACAACATCTGATGTTATATATATTGCAACTTCTGTTGCTAAAGAAACTTATGTAACTATAAGAAATCTAGATGCAACTAACTATGTAGTTTTAAGTACCGGTGCAGGTTCAGCTGTTGTTTTTGGAAGAGTATTACCAGGAGAGTCAAGTACATTTTGTCTTGCTCCAAGTGTTGGACTTAAATTAAAAGGAAGTGTTGCTTTAAATATAGAGTATGCATTTTTTAGAAAACCATAAAAAATAAAGATATGAAACTAAATGATTTAGAAGGACTCAAAAACATAACTGTAACTGATAACAGAGCTGAAATGACATTTTGTGCAAGTTGTAAAACTTGTCCAGCTATTGATATTTCTGCTGACTCAGATAAAGTAGTTGTAGGTGGTGAAGAAGAAGGGTACACCGAATTTACTAAAGAGCAATTTGCTTTATTTATGGATGTAGTTAAATGTGGAACATTTGACAAATACATATAATCATGAGTATATTAACAAACATATTTTCAGCTGGAGCTACTGAACTTGTTAAAGGAGTGGGTGGAGTTATAGATAACTTACACACATCTAAAGAAGAGAAGTTAGCAGCAGAATTAAAAGTAAAAGAGTTAATAGCTAAGTATGAAACAGATATGGAAAAAGAAATAACTTCCAGATGGCAGGCAGATATGAAATCTGATTCATGGTTAAGTAAAAACGTTAGACCGTTAGTATTAATATTTTTAGTAATATCAACAGTATTATTAATATTTATTGATGCTGGTGTAATTAATTTTGTAGTAGAAGCTAAGTGGACTGACTTACTACAATTAGTATTAATAACAGTGATAGGTGCCTACTTTGGTGGTCGTTCACTAGAAAAAGCAAAGAAATAATGGGAAAATGTGCGTGTGGTAAAACAAAAGCTGAGGACGGATCATGTGATGGGTCTCACAAAGAAACTTGTAAAAATTAGAAATTATGTATAAAAGAAAATACTATGGAGGAGGAATGACTCCTTCAAAAGATAAAAGAGGAAATACAATCCCTGGAATGTTTCAAGGAGGAGGAGGTAATGTAGGTGCAGAGCCTAAAAAAAGAAATATATTTGGTAGAATTGGTGCTGGTATTGGTAACATTTTTAGAAATGATGCAAATGATAGATCTATAAAATATCAAGGTTATAAAAACCCACAAGTAGGAAGTGGTCCTGTTAATCCTCCAGTTATTACAGCTGTTAATCCTTTTGGTAATACAGTTAATAATCAACGTGAAGGATACAACGTCAATACAGGAAAATTTGGTAATCCAAGGACAACGGGGATTAATAGACAAAGGATTGGTTTCAGTAGAGGTGGAAGTATTGGACCTAACGGAACATTATAATGGCACAAGCAAAGACAAATACATACAGCAAACCTGCCAGAAAAAAAAGACCTGGAGTTCATTCTAAGAATGCTTCAAAATCTCAAAATGGGTATAAACAAGTATATAGAGGACAAGGTAGATAAAATTTAAAATTATGGCAACAATAAATACATTATTTAGTTTAAGCAGGTTATCAGGCACAGATCCTTTATCTATTAGATTAGGACCTTCCCTTTCTGTAGAAGATCCTTCTGGTTCAGGAAGCATAACAACTATTTCTACTACTGATGAAGTTATACTTCCTTTAACAACAGCTTTAGATACTTATATTCTTGTAACAAATACAGGAATAAGTACAAGTGGTAATGTTCTTATAACAAATGATCCTGGTATTGATGCTGTTACAGGCCTATCTTTAAATGCAACTAACATTGGATTACTTAAACCAGGTGATTTTTTATTTATACCTCTTAAAGCTTTATCTGGTATGAGAATTAAATATGATACTGCATCAACTACTCTAGAATGGTTTTACTGGACTAGAGGTTAAAACTTTTAGCCTATGCCTAATCAAATTCCAAGTTTATTACCAGGAGGTCCAGTACACTCTCCCATTTCTATGGGGTTTATTTCTTATTACAAACAATCAGCTTCTGTAGAACAGTGGTATCCAACACAACCATTAGGATTTGGTTATCATAATTCAACTACTTTAAAAGTATTTTATCCTGGTGCCACTGATGTTAATGCTGTAGATGAGGTAAGAATTACTTTAGCAACAGGAACTAGTCATACAGATGCTGCAGAATGGATTATGCTTGCCCAAACATATGGGCAATTACATCCTACATCTGAATCAATTAAAAGAATTGTTGTAACTGGTGGTCAATCAATGAGACCAGAATTCATATCATGTACTATAACATATGGTACATGTTGTTCTGGAGGAGGAGGAACAATGTCTTATTGGTTACTTGATGATACTAATGGTAATTCAAAACAAATTGATAATACTGAAAATGTTATATTTGCAGATAGTACATTTATAAATAATGTAGTATCATCTACAAGAACTGTCACAACATCTTTATCTGCAACAGGCACTCCTAATACTAGTACTTTTTTAAGAGGGGATAATACATGGTCTAGTCCTCCTAATACTACATATTCTAAAGCAACAAATTCTGCGTTAGGTTTAGTTAAATTAGAAGATGTTGCTGTACAATCTACTGCAGCTAATGCTATAACTACTACAGCATCAAGAACTTATGGATTACAATTTAATGCTTCTGATCAATTAGTGGTTAATGTACCTTGGACTGATACGGGAGGAGATACATTTAAGACTATGGTTCCTATTTCTGGTACTAGCCCTGTTGCTGCTGGTAATGATACATTAAATTTTACATCTTTACAATCTGGTGGTGCTGCTGGAATTGCAAGTGGTACTGGTGGGGTTGCTATTGCAGGTAATTCAACTACAGATACTTTAAATATTTTAGCACGTAGGTTTGAATCTTTTGTTATAACAATGACTGATGAATTTAGGCCTGTAACAACTGGAGTTAAATATATTTTTAGAATACCTTATAATTTTACAATTTCATGGTATGGTGGTGTTATTTCTGGTGCTTGTTCTGGTCCTGTTAGAATTATGGTAAATACACCTCCAAGTAGTGGTGAAGGAGTCGGATTAACAGTTAATGTAGAAACAAGTACAAATAATGGTGGTTCTTGGTCTCCATTGTTTGGTGTAAAACCCACTATTGATGTTAATGAGTTTTCAAGTGTCACAGCAGCTGCACGTGTAGAACTTGTTTCTGATGTTATTGCTACAAGTATTACTTGTGATACTCTTCTTAGATTTACAGTAGATTCTGTTTTAGGAACTCCAGTAGGATTAAAATGCATTCTTGTGGGTTATCAATCAACTATAGCATAATGCCTACAACTTCAATAATAAATCCTTTGGTTGGATATAAAGGATCAGGTTACACTATGACTTTTGATGGTGTTAATGATTATCTAACACTTGGACACGCAACTGGTTTAGAATTTTCTCAAACTCATATTACTAATACTGGATTTACAATTAGTGGATGGATATATCTTCCAGGTATTGGATTAGAAACTCAAAGTTCACAATGGATAAGTATTGGAAGATCAGGTACATCTAATTATTATGGAATACACTGTAACTTAAGTGCAGGTAAACCACAAATACATGTAATGGGTTTAAATGGTGGTACAGCAGGAGCTGGGTCTAATAATAGAAGATCAGTAAAAAGTAATACTCAATTAACAAGAAAAACATGGAATCATGTTACATGGGTGGTTAAAGGTTTTACACCAACTGATTTTGCTGCAAATGCTAAAATATATGTAAATGGAGTAAGTCAAGCGTTGACTTTTAGTGGAACTAATGCTTCTTTAACAGTTAATTATTTTGGTAATTCTTTCATAGGACAAAATGGAAGTACTAGTCCAGGGTATATTATACAATCTACTTTAGGAGACATAACTATTCATGCTAAAGAACTAAGTGCAGCTGCTATTGGTGATATGTATGCTAGTAAAAGTATACATAAAGGAATAGATTGGATGTTGCCTACAGGAAACTATACTAATGCAGATGTAGCTACACTTAAATCTTGGTGGTTAATGGGTTCTCCCATTGGACCAGAAACTTACCCTACAATTTATGATGAAAAGCTCCTATTAAATGGAGTTGGTTATAATGCAACTATGACTAACATGACATCATCTGACATAGTAGGACCTGGGTACTACAGTGGTTAACATAACTATAAATATTCTAATATGAAATATTCTATAATAAATAAATCTGATGTGGATAATATGATTTGGGAAGACTTAGTAACCACCTCTAAAGATACTATTAGGTGGAATACTGACGAAACAAAAGCTATTGTTAAATTTGAAGGATCTACTCCTAGTTTTTTAAGTGGTAAAACAGAGTATACTTTGAAACAAATTATATCTATTATTAATGATATTGACAATAATTGGATTTATGTGAATCCTAGTGATGATGCATATTCATAAAAAAGGCCAGTAGGAAATGGAAGTGAACCTACTGACCCTCTCTATATAAATATAAAATTGTTGGTTTTATATTTCTTTGTTGACTCTCTCTTTAAGAAGACCTTCTATAATAATTAAGTAATTTATTGCATCTCCAAATTTCTCATTTATTAATTCATATCTAGGTTTTTCTTCAGGAAGTTTATTAATTATAGACTTAATTGATTCAAGATGTTTACATAAATATTCATAAGCCACTTTTTCTGGTTCATTATGGAATGAAAAATCAGTTCCATTTTTAAGTGATATAAATACATCAGCATCATTAGCATATTCATTACGTTTTCTATTGAATGTGCTTTCAGTTCTATTAATAATTCCTTGTAAGAGTAATTTAAATTTATTTAAGTTCATTCTTATCAGCGTTTACAATTGTATTTGCGTTATTTCTGATAATGCTGTCTCTATCAATATCCAAGTTTTTAATGTTTGGCTCTTGATTTAAATTTACATTTGAAAGATTAGGCTCTTCCTGTTCCATTGGTTTTAAATTCTCATTCATTTTTTTAAGATTTAAAGGTTAATAATTATTTTTTACTTCTTTCATCATGATCTCTCATGTTCTTCATAAATTTTTTATGATTTTCTATTCTCTGACCTTCTTTTATAGCATATATACATAAAATGCATGTACATACTATAACTAGAAATAATATTAATGTTGTATCCATTTTTTTATTTTAGTTAAACATATTAGGAGGAGTTTGCCAAGGCTTACAAAGCTTCTTCTCCCCCTTCTATGTATCTGACATGACTCAGATTTTAAATTCATTAAACATTTCAATATCTTCTTCATCTTCATGACTAGGACTATAATTAAATGTACTATTTTCTATTTCATCAATTATATTTAGTTGACTAGGGTCAACATCATCAATTACATTTGCATCTGTAACTTGTAATTTAGATTGACTTAATAATTCAGAGGTCATAAACTCATGAAATTTTTGTTGATTACTCATCCATGATCTAGGGTGAGACTTTTTAAGTGAATGAGTTACATGATTGTAAAATGTCCATGCATTCTCAAGATCAGCTTCATATTCATAAGTTGGTTTGTTCATTTCATTTTTAATACATGACATTTGTGTAGCATCAATAAGATTTTCATCCATAAACAATCTACCTGCTAGTTCTGATTGCTCTTTTTTATTTAAACAAACTTTCTTTAATTCATCTTTATCTAATATTAACTTATTAAAGTATTTATCTGCATGTTTTATTTGTGACATAATATGATTAAACGCTTCTGAATCAGCATTACCTGTATGTTTCCTAGCATAAGATGCTAGATCTCCAGATACCATACCATTTCCACAAACTAATACATATGCACCTATTCCACACTGAAAACGTGTGCTTTTGTCATATGAATTTGACCATGCAAACATCATACCTAATTCAGGATCTTTATTTGATTCAATCCAATATGTACCTTGTGCAACATTTAGATTAGTTGTTGCTGAATATGCTTCATTCAATATATTAAAGCCATGTGTCTTTAACAGACTTCTACTTGCGTCAATAAGAAATTTATGACGTATCACTGTGTATGTATTCCCATGATTTGGAAACGGAGCTTGTGATAACTTTTCTGGTGTAACTCCTTTTGGTTTTATGTATCCCATTTTGTTAGTTTTAAAGGTTCAAATTTAATTAATTATATTTAAAATAACAACAATTGATTGGACTTTATTCCAATAATGTTGTTAATTTCTTTTTCAATTGCATCTAAATAATATTTATCATTAATATTATATTCATTCCAAGGTTTAGTATTTTGATCATTATAAATAGTTTGTAGCCACTTGCCGGCTTCTAACTGTATTTCTCTTCCATCTGGATTTCTTTTTATAATTTTCTTACCTTGATTTGATATATAGTATCTATTAATTTTTTGTAATTCATCTTCTTGTGCACGACCATCTTCAACATAAATAGCTACTTGTTTCCATACTCCTTTAGATTTACCACCTATACAATAATCTAAAATATTTTTATTATTATTAAGTGTATCTTCAGGTAGTATACCATCTACAAAGTATGCATATATAGCTTTTGGTATAATAAGCTTAGACTTATTTTTATGAAGAGCTAAGTTATTAAACTCAAAACGACCCTTACATTTAGTTTTACCATTATTATCAATTGCTATATAGTTATTTACATCTGCTAATATAATTTTTTTATATTCATCATGTTCAAGATTTAACTCTGTTAGCCTCTCCCACTCTTCACAGACTTTAAGATATTTTTCTTTTGATGATTTAGGAATTATCATTTCAATACCATCTGTATTCTGTAATAAAGGTGTTGCTTCTGGTATTGCTTCCATTATCATTTCATATAACATCATTAAAGTAAGCTGCCCATTTACAGTAATAAACATTGTAAACTGAGGATCATATAGGAAAGAATTCTTATCATTAGATAAACCATATGTACTATTTAGTATAATTTTATATACATAGTTCATAGGATTACTTTTAGGAATTTTCTTTCTTTCATTAAAGAACCACTCATATAGATCACAAAAAGCCTTTTGATCTAAATGTGCAGGTGCAATTTTATTCATGATTGCTAAGTTAGGATAAAAGCTAGTTACATCAGAAGACATTATAATGTTTTCATTATCAGACTCATAGACTCCAGGTTGTGTGCAACCATGTGCACCACCTAAACCAAAATGTGTTTTAATACCTCTATAAGCCACAGAATATTTAAATCCGCCTTTTGTTTGATTAGGATTAATTTCTACTGTTCTAAATTTTTCAAGTAAGTTATTAAATTCAGGTGTCTCAAACTTAATGTAATCAAGTATAAGATCTTTAATCTTAATTACATTTCTAAATGTTCTTAGTTTTTTAAGTTCATACTTAGGAATGTTTAATTCTTTACTTAAGTAGTAGGCAAATAACTCTTTGCTAATACGTGGTTCAGAAGCACTATATAGATTAATATTATATTGATCTGTAAGATTTTTTCTTAAAGTTATTAATGGTTTTGACCTTTCAAATATTTCTTTTGTTGACTCAACATCATTAATACAATATTTGATTATTAAATCTAATTGTTCTTGTGTATCTATACTAGTCTCATGGTGAATAGGCATATCTATTATATTATCCCAATCCATACTGTATTGTATCCATTTTAAACTAGACATTTTAGCAACGTTATCCCAGTGATTTAATTTAAAAACATCAATTTGTTTTATTGTCATCTCCCATTCAGGAAAATCATGAAATTCTCTATTGTTTGATTTAGTTATAGCTCTTTGTGCATAACCATAAATTTCTTCAGCAATAGATTCACCATCCATTAACTTTAAATTTTCATGATCTTTTATTATATTGTGTGTCACTTGTGCATCAAAAGCTAATCCATTATAGGATATGTGCCACTCATTATTTTCTATGTTTTGTTTTAAGAATTCTATAAACTTCTCATAATCATTTTGTAGTTTACATATTGAAAAGATTTTAGTCTCTTCAGATTTGTAATGTGTAAATACTGCTACAAAACAATTTTTTAAGGTTTCATAATCCATTATCCAATGATTCATATCTATTGTTTTAGTTAAAAAATATATCTTATCTTATTCCAAGGAATGATGCTGTTGTGCAGCTCTTTAAATTGATGTATATATTCTTTTTTAAGTTTATATTTATACCGTAAGTTTTCCCCACCATATTGTGATGTTTTAGTTTCTTGTATCTCAGGTGTCCATAAAGTTATTTCTGATTCAGGATTATTTTCTAGATTTAATATGTGTCTTTTAAAGTTATGTGTAAGAAATATAACTTCAGCTAACACTTTTTCTTTATAATCTACATAATCATTCATCATATTAAAAAGATCTTTATAGTCTTCTAACCAACCATCATATACTATAACTGGACTATAGTTAACATGAACATCATAACCTGCATCTATAAATGTGTTAATAGCTTTTATTCTATCAATTATTTTAGATGTACCTGGCTCATGTATATCTGCCATTTTTTGTGGCATTAAACTAAATCTAATACGTATCTTACCTTCAGGATCAAATGTAGTGAGTTTAGGATTAACATACTTAGTTGCAAATGAACCCATAGCAATAGGATGATCCTTAAAAAACTCAAATATTCTTTCCCAATTATGATACTTAGCGTGCAGTGCAAAGTCTTCATTACAACTAATGTCATATGTTGTAAAATCTGCATGTGTTTGATTAGGTTTGTCTACAGGAGTAAAATATGCGTGATTGTTTACAGCTGTTAATATGTCACCGGTATTTTTAGCTACACTTAAGCCTGTAGGCTTGTGCCGCTTCATATAGCAATAACTACAGTTATATAAACAACCATGACCAAAACTAGGAGAAATAAAATCAGTACTTCTACCAGAGGGCCTTATAATAAAGGTTTTTCTGTTTACTTTTGTTATCATATTTAAAATTAGAGATAAAAAAAGAGAGCCATAGGCTCCCTTTTAATTTTGAAGTTAATATTATATTATACTATTACTATGTTAGGTTCTTTTGTGTCAACACCAACTAGCTCACTATCTGATAAGAAAAACTCATCTATATTAAATGCATCAGGATTAACAGCAAACATATTAATTAGTTCTCTAATTTCTTCTTCAGTAACTACATAGTGTTCTGAACAAGTGTCCACTAATCTTCTTTCTTCTCTAATATCTTTACCGTTTGGTCTTGGTTTACCTTTTACAGGTACTTGATCACCATTATCATCCATTTTAGGCATCATGTGGTAACTTTGCTTTATAAATTTACTAATTACTACCATTATCTTTTCACTTGGAGAAAATAAACATTCTACGTAAGGACAATTATCCGTTATAGGTATTAGTTTAAAACTTTTTACAGAGCCAAATGCACTTTTAATTAACATCATACTTTTTGGGTTTTCCTCTACATGCTTTTTTGTTTTCTTTGTCATATCAATTGATTTTTATTAGTTTACAAATATATTAAATTATTTGAGTTCTTTTACAATACTTAAATCTTTTTTAAAATCCTCTTTTTCTAAGTCTGGTAAACTACATAATTCACCTACTTTTCTTAAATCTTCTTCATTAACACCTAACATCTGTGCATAATCTTCAAAATATAGTTCAGGATATAAATAACTTTCTATAAATTGAGCTATTTTTCCAGTCTCTCCAAAGAATTTCATTATAATTTCTTTAGTTTTTTTTGTAAATTTTGAATAATTACCTTTTTTAAATTTATTTAAATCTCTTTTAAAAGGTTTTAAATTAAATATATATAAATAGTTATTTTTATCAATACAATGCATTTCTTCAAACAAAATATTTGTTTCTAAAAATAATTCTGAGAATGTTTTAAATTGTTTATCCCATTTATTTTCAATAGTATAAAGACATAATAATTTATCCCCATCCATTGGATATATATCATTCCATGATACATATGTTTGGACAGGGACAAACCTTACACCTTTCTTTATTCCTAATACAGGATAAAGAAAAACTTTACTTTTTTGAAAATATTCTTTATATATCTTTTTCACATTATAATATTACGTTGCCTTTAGCAAAATCATATGGTAAATTATAATCTCTTTCACGGTAGTGGTACTCTGCACGACTTAAAATATCTACAAGTCCTTTTGTCCAATTATTAAATGTTTCATCTTGAACATCAAAAACATAAACGTGATCATAATTATCAATGACTGCAAACTTAAAGCTTTTTTTATAATTACTTATATCTTTATTAGAATTTTTTACCACTAATAAATTGTAGATAACTGCTTGCATCCAATATCTATAGAAATCTACAGTCTCTGCAAATTTTTCAATTCCTTTTGCTGTAGTTTTTAAATCTATTATTACAATTTCTTTTTTTTCATGATCTATTATATATCTATCTACATAACCTTTTAGTCCAAAATCATAATCTTTTAGTTCACATTCAAGATACTTTTCATTATGTACTTCTATACTGTCCATTTCAAAATCAGTTTCTTCTTGATCCATCAAGTCCATAACACTTTTATTGTCCTTTAGTAACACTACTCTATCAACTGCTTTTGCTAACATATCATTATCTATAACATCTTTACCTTCTTCAAGTAAGAATTGAAAATACTGAGCATTTTCAGGTGTTTGTATTTTATCTAATCTTTTTGAATCATCTTTAAAAGATTGATATAAGTTATGATATTCTAATGCTTTTAATATTTCATCATCTAATTCAGACATGTTAGGGTTGTTATACTGTTTAAGTTCATTTAAGATTTTACGAACACTATCTGAAGGTACTTTACCAGGAGTAATAGAAAATTCATCATGTAGCTTTTCAGGTTGTAACAACATTAAGTGTAGTAACTTACCTTCAATTAAGTGCTTGTCAGTCTTAAGTTCCCTTTTTTTAAGAATATAATCTTTATAAAAAAGTTTTGGTGAGAATAATAATCTATTTAGTGATGAGTAACTAAATTTAAATTCTTTTGAATAAAACTCATCTTCTTTAATTTTATCTATCATGTCTTTATTTATTTATGTGATCTTTATATTTACCCATTGTCCCTTTGTGGGTCCTTTGTGCTCCATATTTTTTAGTTCTTTTGTCTATATATTTATACACTTTCTTTTTTTCATACTGTTTAACTAAGGCATCTCTAGGTATACTAGACATACCCCAACCAAATTGTATAGCAAATGTATTGTACTCTTTTGTTTCTTTATTGTATCCTTGCATATTATTATTTTTTTAAGTGTAAAAGGAGCATGGGCTTCCACAAGATATTATAACCTTACCCATACTCCATCCACACACAATTTTAAAATGGTAAATCATCAAATGTTTCAACTAATTCACTTATATTTTGTTCATCATTAGTAATTTTATCTTTGTATTCATCTTTTAATTGTAATGATTCAATATTAATAACAAATACTGATTCTGATGTAAATGCTCCACAATTATTTTGAAGTACATTTACAAACATTGAATTTGCAATATATCTAGATGACCACATATTTAAACATTTATCTTCACACATACATTTAATTAAATGATCATATGTAGATCCCCAATTACTTAGTGACATATTAATATAACGTTCATACATCTTTCTTAAATACTTAAAATTAACATGATTCCAAACTTTTGCATTTTTCATATTCTCAGAATAATATGCAAATATTAATGATAGAACTGTTTTAGATTCTTCAACATTACAATTAGCCATAAGACTAAGAGCTATATTAATGTTTTCTTTATCTCCTGATTTTAATAATTGATTTAATCTTTCAAAATCATCTTTATCAAATGCTACTGAGTCTTCTACACATAATTTATTAATATGAGTATCCACTACTATTTTAGCAGAATTAATTACTAACTCTTTATATATATCATAATCATTAATAAAATGTATATAACCTCTGTTTTTAGATATACCTTTTAAATCTTCTAATTCTTTAGACATTTTAACAAAAGTTACATAATCAGTTGAAGTTTCATCTTCATCATGATACCAGTTTTGTTCTTGAATAATTATAGCATCTTCATCCATTTGCTGTATTCTTAAGATAAGGTCATTAATAAATACAGTATTTTCATTATTTTGAAATTTTGAAGCATACTTATTAAGTAATGTTAATATTGTAATAGGATGATAACCATCTCTATATGTCATAGAAGTTATATCTTCTAATGTTTTGTCACTAATAACCCACATGTCAGCTTTATCACGGTTTCTTACAACTTTAAAATTACAATCTTCTTGTAATGATGATAATTTATCTCTAGATAATGTTAACTTTGGGAACCTGTACATAGAATTAACATTATTTAATAAATAATCTTTAGTGATTTCTTTATTATTTTGTAATGTTTTTAAAACTTCTTCTTTTATATTTGGTCTGTCACCATAACCATGAGATGTAAACAAAAACTTACCTCCAAGTTTAAGTGATATGCAGTTATTATCTTTCATGCTGTAACCATTTATACCATTATAGTTTAGTACATTTTTTTCAAATGTTAAAGTGTATAAATTTTTAAGTGTATCTGATTCAATTTTATTCATTTTTATTATTTTTTAAGTATTTTTTATATTCTGGTTTAAGTTCTACTTTAAAAACATAAAGATCTCTATTGTGAATACTTATTTGTTTTCTAACAATAGGTTCTAAATATTTAAAAGACTCTTTGTTTAATTCTTTACTGTTTTCTAGATGCTGTATCATATCTAATGCAGTAAAATTATTAAAATCATCTATACCTGATGCGCTTTCCCAATATCTAACATCTTTATCTCTAAGTCTGTATATAATTGATCCAATATCTTGTGCAAGCTGCCACACTAAATGTTTTTTTTTAGTATAATCAATTGTAGGTAATATTTTAGATGCTAATTTTTCATTTTCTTCATCATATGTATTAGTCATACCAATTAATTGATTAATTAAATCTTCATCTAATTCAATTTTATTAGCACTTTGATGTAATACTTCATCAATGTCCATAGTCATTGCGTCACCTATATCAATTCTATAAGCAACATTAACAGCCATTCCTGTTAACATCCAACATTCATATGGCATAGTATGAAAATCAGTGTTATATCTATTAACTAGATTTTCACATTTAGAGTCATATACAACTCTAGCTTTTTCACCATTTCTCATATTATCTTCACAGTATCTTTGAATATTCTGAGTCCCATCTTCCATAGCTTCATAGTTCCAAAGTATATTAAGAAGGTGTCTAGTACTTATATTTTGACTGCTTTCAGAACGATCTTCAATGTTATCATGTGTAATATATATTTCAGCTTTTTCATAATCACCAGTTAAAACAATACCATGTTCTTTTAATGCAGATTTTATTCTGTCAGTAGAAACACTACAATTAGGTAATAAATATGCTTTTTTATAAGTTCCAAAATTTTTTGTGTTACCAGTAGTAAGAATATTATTTATCTTATTAAATATGCAACTTGATTCGTCTAAATATACTGTTGCTATAGTTCCATTTGTAGTACTAGTCATGATCCCATAAGGATCACAACTAATACCAAAATGTTTTATAGCATCTTCATTAAATTCTTGAAAGATTGATTTACTTGCCATTATTTAATTGTCATTTTAATTATTTCTGGATTCATCATCATTTTATTAAATTTTTGTTTGTTTCCATTAAAAATAGTTCTTACTACTAGATATTTAAGATCATTAGTGAAATACTTCTTAGTACATAATGAAATTAATCTATCAGTAATTTTTTGGTTTACTGTGTTTTCTTTTGAATAAACTACAGAATAGTTTGCTAATCTTGTAGCTAATGTAGAAGCAATATCTGCTCTATAACCATCACCTTCACCAATACAACTTTTAAGTTCACCTAATATATATGATTCATTTTCATGAGTCAATAAATCTTTTGGAGTTACTAACTTATCAAGTTTATTATTAATAAATGTAGTAAACATAGATGCAAACGAATCACCTACACTACCCTCACCAATCATTTGAATCATAGTTAAATTATCTTCAAACTTTTCAAAACTTGAAATAGAATTAAAGAATGCTGTAATAGATCTTGCATTAGTTTCTTGTGTAACTAGCTCAGGGTGTAATAATAAGAAATTAATACATCTGCTATCTATACCTGCACTTTCTGCCCAACGTGCCCATACGTCTACATCAAATTTAAGATTAGCAGTAATATATCTTGTCTTTTGTGCTGAGTCAATACTATTTACCATATAATCACCATTGTCTGG
>TARA_R110001592_G_scaffold121371_1_pt1 | contig 15900 bp, 7 predicted proteins | sample TARA_R110001592 | Tara Oceans TARA_R110001592 (sample SAMEA4398387) | marine metagenome | biome: Polar Biome; feature: [SRF] surface water layer (ENVO:00010504); material: water (ENVO:00002006), including particulate matter (ENVO:01000060) such as... | depth 5 m
GGAGGTCAACGATTTCATTAATTTGTTCATTTAAGTAATACCACATAGTAGTTAATGTAAAAAAAATATTTTAGGTATCCCAGCGAAGTACGAAAGTAGTGTCAGTTTCATCAGAAGCTCTAACTGGTTGACCAAGTTTACCAACTACTAATAATTCATTTTCTTCATTATATAATCCAATTGTAGTAACATAAGGTTTAAAAAGAGAACTTGATGTAAAATCTGCTAATTCATGAGAATCTTGAGATCTTATTTTTCTTGCTGAAATATTTAATGTATCATTAAATTCATATTCATCTATTGTACATTGATATTCATGTTCAAATATTAAATGTGATCCTTGAAAATGAACTTTATATGGAATAGGTGATGTAGGTGTTGTTGTAGATGAACCTATAATTACTTTACTAAGAGATCTTCCACGAAAATTAGTAATAACATAAGCATTTCCATTGTCTATAAATCTAAGATTAGTTAATCCGTTAAAACTATCTACAAATCTATAATCTGTTAATGTACCACTTTGATCAATATTACCATTTCCCCCTATACCAAAATTTTCTATATGAACGTCATTTGTAGGAAAAGATCTTTCAAGTATACCCCCAGGTTTAGCTAAAGGAGTTGAATTTACATAATAAGCTGATAATATATCCCATGGTACTTCTAATCTATATTCCCATAATCTGGTTCCTTGTGTTTCGGTTCCAAAATTAGTTGCAGGAATCCATCCATTTACTGCGAGAAATTTTGTGCCCCATCCTCCTGCGGCAAACCTAGTACCAGTTGGTTCAGATATAGAGGAGGCTTGACTTGCTAAAAACATTTTGGTTCCATCATTATTAAATTCTATAGATCTTACTTTTATAGGATACCCTTCTGGAGAAATTAATGATGTTAAATCTAATACTCTTCCTGAATGTCCATATCTAAAATTTACAGGATTTTTATTAATTGCTATAGATGATGAATTTGGTAAAGGTGTATCTAGGTTATCTTGAAAGTATTCACCTGTGGTTTCAATAGATGATATATCCCAAGGTATTTCTAAATTATGTTCTATTATATTGTAAGTAGAATCTAATTTAGTATTAGGACCACTTGGTAAACCAAGAGGATTTAAATAAAGATCAGGACCCATAGAACCATTTCTTGTATCTCCAGCATCAAATCTAACTCTTGCTGAATCATGTGCTGTGAAAAATTTAGTACCATCTGGTTTAAATGCAAGTGCCATTGGTGTTTCTCCTCCTCTTCTATAATATTTTTGTGATGGGGTAATAGTTTGTTCTCCTATCATACTACTAAATTTATAATATTCAGTACGGTGTACTTTAGCTTGATTTATTCTAAAAGAATCAGCGTTCCAATTGTTAGTATTACCAGGATCAGATCCACTAGATATATTAAAAGGAAAAGTAAGAGGTATTTGAATTAGTCCTCCTAAAAATCTCCAATAGGTTGATCCAGAACTAGCGTGGTTTCTAAAAAGATCAAGGTGATTGTAAGTATTTCCTGTGGAAGGATTTGTTTGTGTAAAATGATTGTCCATTTCAGCCATAGTAGGATGTTGAGATCCAGAAAGTATATCATGACCATTTCCAACTAAATATAAATTTAACCCATCAGGTGAAAATTTTATATCTTGTGTACCTTGTAAAAATAAAATAGGAAGAGAAGCTGATATAGTTGCATAAGAAGCTGTTTGTCCTAATGCATGAGCTGTTGTACCTGTAAGATAAGCTCCTGATCCTACATTATTTCCTGTTGTGCTTTGTGAAACAAAAGAATAAGGAGTACTTAACTCATGATTATAAACCATCATTGGAAATTTATGCTGTAGACTTCTATCTGCATTAGAAAATCCTGCAACTGTATTACTTAAGGAACTTACTCTTCTTTCTACATAAAAATATCCTGTTCCATCTGGTTTAACATCCAGTCCACCGTTCATTGGTGTTGGAATATTAACAAAAGGTTCATTATTATAATTAAAATTAAATACTCTTTCACTAATTCTATCTACATTATGAGGATTAAATTCAAAAATTGCTTTAGTAGGTACTTCTATATCTTGTACATTTGGTTTTGTAATTGTTGCAAAACCATTTTGGTAAAATATATTTCCAATATAAGGAGAAGCATCTATACTTTCTGATATATTTTTAATTGAGGCTGTGTTAAATTGATTATTCCATATATTTATACAACTTATACTTCCATTAAAAAATTTTGTATCTGATCCTAATGTATCATCTTTACTTATTATACCTTTAGAACCTATATATAAATTAGCTAAGTTTCTTGTTTCTTCTAATGTACTATCAGAAGCTTCTTTAATTTTATTACCATCTATATGGATTTCCATTATAGATGATGATTTTTGAACTAAAACATGATGAAATTCAGGATGTTTAGATGAACCTGTTAATTCAGCACTTATAGCTATTGTTTTTTTTCCATCTGATCTTGCAAAATATAATGATTGACTTTGCATATAAACCTCAAATGGAAATTGAGGTTGAGAAGGTATATCTAAAGGTTGAGAAGAACCTGATATTGCATTATTTTTAATTGTTTGGGTTCCTGGATTTAAATTACTTGGAGATACTGTTTGAGTTCCACTTTTACATATAACATAACGTTTCGATTTGTCGTAAAACACACTATTTGGTCCCCTTGGGACTCTTCTTATTGGTAAAAAAGTTTTAGGTGAGTTAGATAAAGAAAAATCTTTAAGGAAAGTATTAAATAAGGGAACAGGATTTACTCCTGATTGTGCAAAAGGATAAGGATAACCAATATATTGATTAGGAAAACTTGCAAGAGATGATGATGCTTCTGTAGATGTTAATAATGTATGTGGTAGAGCATTTGGGATGGTAAAATCTGCACTATCTGCTTCTAAATTTTCTTTTAAAAATTTAAAATCTGGATTTATAGTAAGTTCAGGAAAGGGGAATACAGGTGTTGCATTTTGAAAACCCTTTATTATGTCTAAATTTTCATTTGCTGTGTGTATCTCTGTTAATGTGGGTATATACCAATCATCATATCCTTTAAATATAAATCCATCCATAAGAGTACCTAAAGTTCCTGTAGCTCCTCCATCTGCATTTTTCATGTTTATAAGTTGTGCTATACCATCTCCCAATTTAGGTGTAAAACCAGGTCCTGTTGTTACATTACCTACTCCTGCATTAGAATTTGCTCCCATAACTCCCCAAACATATGGTTTGCCTAATTGATTAGAAAATGTTCCTATTGCCTCTTTAGATATAATATAAATAAAAAATGGATCTACATCAAATATTCTTCCTCCCCCAAAATCTAATCCAATACTTGATGATGTATTTAATATTTTACCTCCTACAGGATCAGGATCTATATAAAAAGATATTGAAAAATCTTCATTATTAAAATTAAATTTATCATTATGTGGAGATGTTATATATGAACCTACTTTACTATCAAAATCTATTTGTGAATAATTATTTCCATTAATTCCTAAATTGTTATTTCGACTAAAATTAACTTTATTATATGTAAATTCATTATGATAATAACTTTCATCTGTTTCTAATAAATTATTAGGAGTACTATAACGAGGTGTTGCATCTGGGTGTTCTACTCCCCTTCTCCAAAATCTTTTAGTTATACCTACTTCTTTATTTTGTGGGTCAGTTAATTTAACTGCATATCCAGGAATAGTATCTAAATCATAGGCTTTAAAAGCATTAACTGGTTCTAATTTAAATATATTTTTTCGAATGTCTGAAGGGTAATGGTTTATGTTAGTACCACTAATAATAAGATTACCATAAGTATCATCTATTACTTGGTAATTACTTGAAGAAAGTAAAAATTCTCCTGGTTTTACTTCATGACCATATAATCCAGCAGGAATAGATAATATTTGAGCAGTTTTGTATAATTTTCTTTGTTGTTGTAAATAATTATTATATCCAAATCTATCAAAAATACTTTTTTTAAAATTTCTATAAAAAAGATGATCTAATTGATTATATTTAATAACATTTTTAGTATCACCTCCATAAAGAGAACTTGCACTACTATAAAGAGATACAGATTCTGAAGTCCAACTAACACTATGCCATGTTATTTGATTTTCTTCAGCTGATTGAGAAGTAAAATTATATTGTTTATGGGCATTAAAAGGAACTACTGCGTAATCTTGAGCTGTAAATTTTTTATAAGCTTCTGACATTTATATAACCTTTTAGTAATCTAATTTAACTCTTATAAGTGCTTCTTTTGTAAAATCTTTAACAACTGGTTGACTTAATTTTGCTACTGCAACCATATCATTAGAATCATTATATAAACCTACAGTTGTAATGTAAGTTACTGGATTATTTACCATACTACTATAGGTTAAATTACCTGTATTGTCTGTAAATGAAGGGTTTGTTGTATAGTTAAATTCGAAATTTTTAGCTCTTGCAAAATAATATTGTGACGTTATTTTTTCTTCACTGTCTACTATAAATCCTCCTTCTGAACATGATATTGCAAAAAATAATTGTTCTGGGTTACGAAGTGCACCAACATAATTATATTGGTTTATAGGTCCTCTTGATATATTGGGCATTAAACCATTAAAATCTTGTCCAACAGAAGGATTATTACCTGTACCATCTGCATCACCTGATCCTGTTAATCCAAAAGCTGATGGGTTTAAAATAATTACACCTGCATCTGGGTAAAATAAACCATATGAAGAAGTTACATTATTACCTGTTCCAATTTGTAAATGAGTACCATTTTTAGCTATTCCACTAGCACCTGATACAATATTAAATTGTCTTCCTAAATTAGTAAGTTTAGCAGAACCATTTGTTGTAACACTATCATCTGTAAGATGAATTTCACATTGTTGTTGAGGTGTAATTTGTAAAGAGGCAGATAAATCTAAATTTAAAGTACCTGGTTTTAGAGATTGTTTATATCTTGCTCTATTTACATTAATAACATAAATATCATCTGGTACATGAGTACCAAATGTAAAAAATTGATTTTCATCTCCATAAATTAAATTTCTATAAGCACCATAAGTTACTCTAGAAGCATTAAAACCATGTGAACCACTATCAGATGTAAAATCAGGAGAACCTGATCCTAACCTATTACCATAACCAACAGAATATTGTATTTCTGCTGCTGATGATGAAGGATGTATATTATAAACATCTAAATGGAACCATCCTGAACTAGTAGGAGAATTAAAATGATTATTTGAAGCTGTATAGCCTGTTTGTAAATTATTTGTATTATTACTCCATGTTGAAGTTACTAAAGAATCTGTACTTACTACTATATCTTGTTGGCTAAATCTTGTTAAACTCATTTATTTATTTTTTTATATACTTTCTGAAGGGGTTGCGTCTGAAGCTGCAGCTGTAGTTATTGCTACTGTTTTAGATATTTCAAGAGGAAGTGTTAATCTAGCTCCTGTATTTCTACCTTCTATTGTAAGGGTTGTTAATAATTTTTCATTTGATCCAAATAGAGATGTTGCACTAATTCCTGTTATGCTAAGTCCTTGTCCACTAACACTTTCTCCAACAGCTGTTGTAGAATAAGGAGCTGCCATTCTTGCTCTAGGTGATTGTTGTCCACCTACACCTGAAAATCTTGAAACTAATCTTCTGTCTGCTATAGTATAATTATATCCATTTGGTTCTGCTAATCCGGTTGTTACACCATTGTAATTAAGTGTTTTAGGAGTAAGAGAAAATGTCCCACCAATAGCTAATTTTATAATGTTTATACCAGCATCAATAAATGGTATTACAGAAGTTCCTCTATCTAAAGTAATTAATTTATGACGCATTATATGATTTCCATCTGGGATAGCTTCTATAAGAGACATATTTTCGATTGCTTCTCCTGAATATTGAGAACCATTTGGATGATTTTCATTAAACATAGTATAATCTATTTCATCGTCTCCTAAAGCGAATTGTGTTATTTTAAAAGAGCCGTCATTACGTGCAATTAATTCACGTCCTCTTTTAGTTAAAATTGCGTCTACTGTGATTGTTGAACTGTCTAAATATCCCATTGTTGTTGTATTTTGTTATAAATATAAATGTTTTTAAAAATATGTTAATTTTTATTTTGTTGCTTGAAAAGTTGTTGATTTTTCTAATATTCCTCCTTGTTTTAAATAATATTCTAAATTATTTTTTATGTCTCCATGTAAATGTTCTGATATTAAAGCTATTCCTAAAGTTCCAATTCCTTGAAATAATTCTGTAGGTTTATCTATGTTTACTATAAGTGTATGATCTTTATCTAAAAATGAAAGTTCATAAGCTGCTGAACCAGAATAATTTAATACACGTGGATTTTCATTCCCATTCCAATAAACTCGTCTTGTATGGCCTAATTTTACTCCACCAGAATCAGTTGCACGATCAAACAAAACAAAATTATCTCTAGTAGTAGTTGGAGGAGCTCCTATAGGGGTAAAAGGTGGTGTTCCTTTTAATTGTAAAATTGGATGTCTTGGAGTATTATGTCCCATAAATCCTCCTGGATTTCCTACTGCATCAAAACTATCTAAACCTGATCCACCTGTTCCATCTGCACAACTACTTTCATCATTTAATGCAACTTCACCAAGACTTCCATATCCTTTATCTACCTCAAATGTACCCATACTTCTTTCATCATTAAAACCAGAGGCAAAATCTAAGGTTCCTTTATTTATTGTTAAATGTAATTCTGTAGTTGCAAAGTTTTTATTTAAAAAATTTAAAGTGTCATTTATTATAAATCTACTTGCTGAAAAGAAAGCACCTTGATATCCTGTATTAAGTGAAGGAAATGTGTTACTTCCTGTATAATATAATTTTGTAAATTTGTTTGTTTCTATTGTAGCATTAGTATAGTTTGGAGAAAAATCTCTTTCAACCATAACACTATCAACACCAAGTGAATCTGTTAATGGTACAACAGGGGCTCCATTATTTGGAGGCGGAGTAAAAAGTCCTGCAGGATCATTAGTTTTAATACCAAATCTAAATGATAATCTTGGGGTGTCTAAAGCTACTATACTATTAAATGATACTGAATTTGGAGCTCCATTTGAATCAACTCCTCCATCTTCCATGTCTGATTTATCAAATAATTCTAAAGGACGCGGATGAGTTTGAGCTGAAGCAGAAAAAGGAGCAACACTAGATCCAGTAAAATGATTTAATTTATAATCAAAATATTTAAAAGTACTTAATAACCATCCTTTATTCATTCTAACACTATAACTTCCGGCTTCTAAGTCTGATTGAATAGCTTCATCTAATACTTTAATATTAAGGTTAGTTCCTGTAGGGAAATCTTGAGTTATAAATCTATGAAAACTATCATATGGTTCTGTTTCTCTATCTATAACTTTAACTGTTTTGTCTTCTTTATTAACTACTAATATTTTATTAATACCAACGTATGAATGACCTTCTAATGTAGCATATCTTTTAGGGTTTTCTGCTCCTCCTACAACAGTATTTGCTATGTATATAGCTGTTGTTTCTTTATTAATTACAGGATTTAAACCATAAGTTATGTCTCCTCCCCATACAGTTTCAGTACTACTAGAAGGTATAAATTGAGCTAAATAATCATTACTTGAAGTATTTATTTGATCAATAAAAGGATCAGTTCCATGATATTCATTTATTTTTCTACCTGTTAATTTACAACCTGCCCATCTTGGGTTTTTCCAGTGAGCTTGGTGAACTAAAGCATCATCAAATTCCGCTTCAAACATTTTAGGATGATCAGAACCAGATGCTTTTCTATAGGCTTCTATATAGGCCAGACTCATTTTTTGCCAACTTGTATTACTCATTTTTAATGTTTATATTATTCATTTATATTAAAATACTAATATTCCTTTTTGGATAGATGTTGACGTTACTGTTACAGAAGTACCTCCAGTAATTGCTGCTGAAGTAACTGTAAAAGGTCTAGGACCTGTTAATGTAAGTGTATTACCCGATATAGTTACATCATCTATTATACTTTGACCCCCAGCTCCTGTAATTGGAGGGCCAGGAAGATTAGTGTTAGTAAGAGCAACAAATTTAGCAGCAATTAATGCCATAGTTGTATCATGGTTAGTTGCAAAAGCAGTAGCAGATATAGCTAAAGCAGCTGGGAATATTGGGTGATCATCAGTTATTATACAATTAAAAGTATTTCCAGATGTAAGAGCTGTATTGAATGTAATTATTGTGGTTTGTACAAAAGGTGTAAATGGTGTATTATTTGTGTGTCTTATAGCATTAAAATAAATATTAGATTTTCTTCCTTTTACAACATTTCCTAATAAAACACTTGATTCATAAGGAATATATTTAACAGGAGCACCTGATCTTTTAGCTTCTTGAGTAGTTGTAATTGTAATAGTTGCTTGACTTGCTCCTCCTGTTAATGTTGCATTAGTAATAAAAATTTTCAAATTATCCAAACTATTACCATTACTTAATATCCCTGTTATTTCAAGATCATTACCATTAACTGTACAATCTGCTATGACTCCAAAGGTTTTTAATTCAGTAGCAATTAAATTCATAGTATTACTATGACTACTTGCAAAAGTTATTGTAGATATAGAATCACCATTTACCTTACAATTAAATTGATTACTTGTTACTAACACTCCACTAAATGATATTGTCACAAGTTGAGCTTTAGGTCTTGAATCAAAAGGCTTTATAGGAGCTTGAGCTGCTTGTTGTTCTTCATCTAAAATATAACTATTTACATCAATAATAGTATTAGTTCCTTGTTCTATTCTTCTAAGATTATTATCTAATAATAATTGGTGTGCTTCTCTATCCACATTTGTTCCTCTACTTCCAAGACTTCCTGTAGTTCCAGTGTAAGTTCTTCCAGGAAGTTTTCGAAAATTATTTGTAGTAATAACATTTCCTCCCCCCACAGTTGACCTGTTTTGGACCCCACTTTTTGGTATTCTATCATACTTAGGTCCCATAAAAGAATATATTTCATCTGCAGCTTCTCCTTTTACATCAGCATGTATTGTATTATAAGAACCAGATATCATTGTTTGACCATCATCTATAACAGGTAATTCTCTAGCAAATTTAGTTCTTTCTAAATAATGTGGTTCAATTAAAAGACCTGTTTTTAAATTAGCTTTCATTGGGACCCACTGTTCTATTAATTTAAATAAGGTATGATCTATATATTGTATTGTTTTAATATAATCCCAATAATTAAATCTATTAGGTACTCTTTTAAAATAATCATCTCTTAAATGTTTTAAATCTGTATAAAGAGAAGCTGTTTGGGCTGAAGGTAAAGGAGATCCTATAAAATCATCTAATCTAAAAGCCCCCATATTATAAATTATATGTTCATTTATTTCTGTTTGTGGTGAGAAAAATACTCCTAAATCTTCAAAATCTTGAGGTTGTCTGTCTAATATAGATACTTCCGATTTTCTTGTAATAGATAAAATATCATCATCTATAGAACCCTCATCCATTCTAACTTTTTCACTTGTCATTGAAATACCAACTGTGTCTGGAGTAGGTAAATGATGAACTTCTAATACTTCTTTATATTTCATACCTGATATACTACTTGAAATACTAGCTGTTGGTATATAATGTATATTAAAATTAGGATGAGAACTTGAACTATCTATTGTTTGGTCTGTTTCACAAACTAAATTACTACCTAAAGGAGCTCTAAAAATTAATTCATCATACGCTGAGGATGTAGTATTACCTGCATATATAAAAGGGTCTAATGCTTGTATTTCTAATGTTTTTGGATTCAAAATATCTGTGCTAGCTGATGCAAAATAATATCTTACTTCTTGAAGGGATCCTGTGTATGTTAACGTATTTACTAATGAATAATGTGTAGATGAATTTTTTTCAATTCCACAAAAATAAGCAAATGTTGCTCCTTCAGAAAAAGCAGCTGCATTATCATTTCCCCAAACAAATTTTGTTATGCCAGTATTTATCCCTACTATATCAAAACTAGAAGTGTGGTATGTTATACTTTTTAAATGATTTGATTGATAAGCTCCAAATTTAAGTGTACCTTTATAATAATTATCTATAAATCCATCGTAGGTTTTAGAAGTATCTACTTCTCTTCCCATAAAAATATTCCAAAAATCTCCATTATATATAGGAAAATTACCAGTTGAGGCTATTAAAGCACTAGCTGTGTATAAATCTAATTTACCATATTGTATTGAATCTCCTGAAGATGATATATCATTTCCTACATAAGGAGTTAAAACTAAATGAGTATCATATACGGTTCTATTTATATTTTGACCTGATCCAGATAAAGAAAATAAATGATATTGGTTATTTGATCTTGTAGGTTTAATTCTAAAAGTTACTGTTTTTGCATTTTGATCATCTTTATTGGTAATAGTTCTTTCTGCTGTAAAAGAAGAAGACCATGCTGTTTTTAAGAAATAACCATTCTCACTTGAACTTCCATGTAATGCTAATGAAGATTTATCATAACTAAAACATTTATATTTTGTTTTGTCTTTTACAGGTCCTCCATATTCTTTAACATTTAAAACAGTTGAAGGTACTCCATAACAACTCATTAAGGCTCTTAAACCTCTTTCTGTTCCTTTAGTTTTTAATAAATAAGGTGCATTATGGTATAATCTTTTCCAAATTTCTTTTGTTATATCTCCTTTAGGAATAGATTTAGTAGAAGTTGTAACTAATGATTGAGATACTGGAGTATCATAATATAGACTTCCTGTTGTTCCTTCTCCTAAAATATATTCTATTAAATTAGCATTTTCAAATTGATCAAATGTTTCTAAACCTAAACTTTTTAATGTAAAATAAACTAAATCTTTTGATACTCCTCTTTTATGATGAGTATCATTTATTTCTGTTGTGTGTTTTATATGAGTCCATATATGATCAAAATGATGTCCTATCATATGAGTAAAAGTTTTATAAAAACTATTATCCTCATTATCTACAATATGTTTAGGTACTAAATTTATTAATCCATATTCATTTCCAAAATCAAATAAAGAAGCTGATAATAATTGTCCTCCATAATAAGAATTATTACTGTTTTCACTTCCTAACCAAGTTAAAGCTTCAGAAGATGTTACTGAACGAAGAAGAGATCCTGTATTTGTGGGGGTATGTTTAGGCCAAGTAAAGATATTAGATCCTGTCTCATAATATAAAAATTGTTCATAACCATCTAATCCTTTTATTAATTTTTCTTTTTTATCATTAATTGTTTCTTTATTATTTAAAGCTACTTGGGGAATAGTACTTGTAATACTTTCTATTTCTCCTATTTGTCTATTATATAATTCTATTAAACCTAATTTATACTCAAAGTTTTTTAAACGATCAAATGCACTACCAAAATGGACAAAATTTTCAAAATGATAAGGGACATCTATTGTTTCTGTACTTGAAGATATAGGTCTTATATAATCATAATTTACTTGAGGTATTTCTTTATTTTCTAATTGGTTTAAAAGATGTTGATATGATGAAGTTACACTATAATTTAATAATTCATTATAATTTTTATAGTTAGAGGGCATTGAATTATTTTCTCTAACATTTATTTTAAAATTAGGTCCTTGTAAAGGAATAACATCTGCGTCATTTACAAATTCAGGTTCTCCTAAATCAACTGTTACAGTTATAGGATCTATAATTAATTCTGATACTTTAAATGTTGATTTAGTTGTTATTAAGGAAGATAAAGGTTCTAATAATTTTATTAATAATTCATGTTTATTAGGGTTTTTATTTAATAAAACATTTATTCCTATAAAATTTAAATCATTTCCAAAATTTAAAATAATATCTTTAAAATAAGAAGATGTTTCAATTTCTGATATAAAAAGATTAATTGATTTATCAAATGAATTATTTTCTATATTAGGAATAATAGATCTAATTTCTCTACGAGAAGGAGAAATTTCTTTAATATTAAATAAGTTGTCTCCTCTTTTAAATATTTTATTTCTTTGAATATTTAATTTAATCTTATACTTACCTGCTGTGTAAGATCTATCATTTAATATTCTAATAGGATCTATCTGAAATGTAGGGGATTCTTCTGTTTTTTCTCCCACAGAAGGTGATTCTTTTGCAGTTACCCATACCATTTGTTCTCCTGTGTTAAAATAATAACCCTCTCTAGAACCATTAGGTCCTGGGATATATTCTCTTTCTCCTGCTCCTTTTGCTCTTGGATTTACTATTTTTGGTTCTTTAGTTGTTGCAATTAAAGGGGTTGAAGTATTTTTATCTTCTATTTCATTTAAAGTATAGTCTGTAAAATCATCCTCTGAATATAAAAGATTATTATTAATATCATATATATGTAATTCTACTATGTCTTCATTTCTTCCAAAAGTTTTTGGAATTACTTTTGAAGTAACAGAATCAAGTTTAAATATTTGTTCTGAAGATATGTCTGTAATTATAGCCATTATGATAAAGGATATTCTTCTAGATCATCAAATTGACTATCGTCAAATCTATTTATTGTCATTAAATCTATATTTAAATCTTCTGTTTCATTGATAGGAGGACCTATTAATATACCTCCTATACAAGTTTGAGTCACGGAAACCACAAAATCTACAGTAGGTACTCCTTTTTTACCTGCTCTTCTTTTTATTAGTGCTAAAGCATTTCTACTATTTAATTCTCTTCTTCTTCCTGAATGCATATAATATTGGTTTTCATCATTTTCTAAAACTATTCCATTTTTAAAAAAAGGATGTTCATTTTCTATAGACCATATATCATTTTCTATTTGTTGTATTTGCGCTCGTAATTCTTCTACATCTGTTTCTTTAGGATTTATAGGATAACCAGCGTATCTTATACTTTCTTGTATTATATTAAAATGAGAATGTTTTTTTCCTTCTTTTATCATGTCATAAAATAATAAATTATACATATCAAACAAATCATTTATTGTGGGTTTTTTAGGAGCAAATTCTATAAATTCTTCATCTAAAGCTTCATGAGCTTTTGTTAATCCATAAATAGTTTTAGTTAATTTTAGTGTTTCCATATTATATTAAACCAAATTCATCCCAATATTCTTGTGGTATATAATACCCATTTTCATCTTGAGGAAATTTACGAGCTTCTGAAAAACTAAGAGCTCCACCATAAGTATGTTTATAATAATCATCTCGAATATCTTTATGAGTTCCACGATACACATATTTTACTCTAGCATCTGATAAAGGACCATGACCTTTATAATCTTTATTTAAAATTACATAATAATATCTATCTCTATAAACACCACTTCTTTCCCATCTCCCTAAATATTGAATATAATATGGATTTGAATAATAAATTCTTGAATAATTATTCGAGCTATTATATCCTCCTCCTTTTCTTATATTAGGTCCTATATTTTCACATCCATCACAATTTTTAGCTTTTGACCAATCATAATCTCCATTATAAAATGCATTTTTTGGAGAATGTAATACTTGTTCCCATAATTTATCAAAAAGACCTGATTTATAATCTCCACTACTTTTTCTTTGATCACCATAACCTAATCTTTTAAACCTTCGAGTACCATAATCACTATAAATTGGTTCTATATAAGCAGGTAAAGTATCTACAGAAACAGAAGTATCAAAAGGTGCATTTACGTATTTAGTAGGTTGTTCTTCAGGATGATCATAATCAAATCTCATATATCCCTTCATATCAAATATACCATCTTCTTCTCCTGATAATTGTTGTTGAAGGATATTAGAATTAAGACCTAAAGTTGAATCAGTTATATCAAAATCAGGATTATCTTTTCTAAAGTAAGCATGAATAGTATCACCAGGACTAAATCCTCGAGATGTGTGTCTAGTACCATTAAGTACCCAGTATCTTACATAACACGCATCTCTTAAATCATGAGTTGATGCATAATTTTCTACTTTAACTTGATTTGAATCATCAGGATCATCATACCCCTCTAAACAAGTTATATTTGCAGAATAATAATCTAATATGTCAGATAAGGATAAATCTATTTCTCTATCTGGACCCGGAGGTAAATTAAGATCACTATCATTATTTATATCTGCTCCCGTAGGTATATAATTTAAATCATTTACATGTAATAATTCTGTTATATCTAGGTCTTTATCTCCTAAAAGTTCTTGTTTATCAGCATCATAAAACATATTAGTAAAACCAAGAGATTTTTTAGCTACTTTAAATGCATCATAACTTTTAAATTCTCTTTTCATTCCTTCATGCATAACCCACATAGGAAGACCTTGAGGAACCCCCTCTACTATTTCTGTGTTAGCTCCATGTGTGCGTAAAAAAGTACCATTTGGGTAAAATAGATGTTCTTTAGGTTCTGGGTTTTCTTTTAAATTGAATTCTTCATCTTTTTTTTCTAATAATTCTAATAATCTTTCTAATTTTATATCTAGGGGATCATTATAATTATTTATATATTCTTGACTTTGTTCAATAAGAGAATGATGAGATTTTTCTCCTTTTTTTGGAATATTATAAAATAAATCTTTATAAACTTCAAAAAATTTAGGGATTGTATAATTAGGATTAGATTTTATAAGTTCAGAAAAAGAAGTATTTAAAATATCAGTTGATTTTTTATTATTATATACTTTTTTATTTAAAGTGATTAAAGCTTTTTTATTTTTAATCTTTGATTTTTGAAGAGTTTTTTTAATCTTATTTAATTTATCATTTTTTAATAATGTTTTAGAAAATAATTTAGGTAAATTTTTTTCAAACTTAGATTTTGTAATATTTTGAAATTTTTTATTCATTATCTAACTACTTTAAAATGATAATCATTATCATATATAGTGGTACCATCATTATTTTTATGTTTAAATAAAATACGATAATATCTTTCTGGTTGTAAACCTTTCATATATAATTTAAAATACATTCCTTCTGAATCAGCACTCATTTTTGTAAAATCATCATCAAAAGGAATAACTTCTTCTTCAGTGTAAGCATCTCTTATACTATAAAAAGAACTTGTTGTAAAAAATCCTTCATTTAAAAATTTTGATGTTGTTGAAAATGTTCTATTAGGATATTTATCTCTAACATGAATTCTAAGAAGAGCTTCATCGTTTTGATTAAATTCTTGTTTGTTTTTATATAAAGTTACATTTAAACTTCCACTTTTTTTAGATACAGATTGTTTAGTATGTACACTATCATCCCATTTAAAACATAATTTTGGAGGGTATATCGTGTGAGTATCAACAGAAAAATACTGTATTTCACCAAAACTACTTGATGTATTTTCTTCTACTGAAGTAGGCTGTTTTATAAGAAATCCATTATTACTTACACCTATTGGGTAAGTATTACCTGCAAACAAACTTGCTGAGTGTTTTTGAACTAAACAAGTTACATCTAAATCTATATCTAAACTTGCATTATTTAAAAATTGTTGAGTTGCAGTAAAACAACTACCAGTATACCAACTTCCTCCCCCTAATTCTAACCCTATTCCATTTTGAATAGATCCTGTTGATCCTGGTGCAAAACTTGCTGTTGCCCATTTTGTTTTAGTTGTATTATTATCTCTATGAACCCAAGTTGCTCCATTTGAACTTGTAGGTAAATTTGAATATCTACCTGATCCTTCATGCCATGATTGAGAAATAAGAAAGGTTTCTACATTAAGTACAGATGTTATATTTTTTTGTTCTGTTGTAGATAATTGGAGTTTTGTTTTTGTTATTCCATCATTAAATTTTAAAGAGCCAATTGTATCTGAAATTACTGATTTAATTTCTTCATTTTTAAATTTAATAAGAATTCTTGAAGGATAATGTCTTGAATT
>TARA_R110001592_G_scaffold1874_4_pt1 | contig 15893 bp, 16 predicted proteins | sample TARA_R110001592 | Tara Oceans TARA_R110001592 (sample SAMEA4398387) | marine metagenome | biome: Polar Biome; feature: [SRF] surface water layer (ENVO:00010504); material: water (ENVO:00002006), including particulate matter (ENVO:01000060) such as... | depth 5 m
TATAGTGATAACAGCACAGTAAGTCCGTTTTTAACGGCCGACAAAAGCTCAACCCGCCGGCGACACGCAAGCCCATGCCGGTTAATAAGGATATCGGTGCAAATGACAGAAGCTCCGCCCAGCACACAGACTGCGGATAACAATAGCGTTGGCATTGTTTTGCCACAAACGCTGCACTTCGACCAGCCCCTGCTACTGGCCTGCGGCCGCGCCCTGCCAGAACACGATATTATTTACGAAACCTATGGCACATTAAACGCCGACAAATCCAATGGCATATTAATTTGTCACGCCTTGAGCGGCCACCACCACGCCGCGGGCAAACACAGTGAAGAGGATCGCAAAACCGGCTGGTGGGACAGCTGTATCGGGCCCGGCAAGCCCATAGACACGAATGTCTTTTTCGTCCTCAGCATCAATAATATTGGCGGCTGTCATGGCTCTACCGGCCCCACCTCCATCAACCCAGAAACCGGCCAACCCTGGGGACCAGACTTTCCACCACTGCGCTGCCGGGACTGGGTAGAGAGCCAGTTTTTGATGATGCAACACTTTGGCATAAGCCAGTGGGCAGCAGTCATTGGTGGCAGTTTGGGCGGCATGCAAGCCATGCGCTGGGCACTTGAACATCCCGACGCCCTGCGCCACTGCATCGTGATTGCCTCTGCCATGAAGCTGTCGGCCCAGAACATCGCCTTCAATGAAATTGCTAGACGCGCCATTACCTCAGACGCCAATTTCCACGATGGCCGCTATCTTGAACACAACACTCTGCCCAAGCAGGGCTTGGGACTGGCGAGAATGGTGGGTCATATTACCTATCTGTCAGAAGACGGCATGAAGCAAAAGTTCGGCCGCGATCTCAAAACCGGTACTCTCTCCTTGGGTGCGGGCTCAGAAACTGCAGTGGAGTTTGAGGTAGAAAGCTATCTACGCTATCAAGGCGAGGCCTTCTCAGGCAGCTTTGACGCCAACACCTATTTGCTCATGACCAAGGCGCTGGACTATTACGATCTGGCTAGGGAGTATAACGACGATCCTGCTGAAGCCTTTAAACACGCCAAGTGTTCCTTTATGGTCATTTCGTTTACAACTGATTGGCGTTTTGCTCCTGCGCGGTCACGGGAAATAGTCGACGCCCTGGTCGCCGCTAACAAGGCTGTCAGCTATGCAGAAATAGCTGCGGATCACGGCCACGATGCATTCCTCATTCCCATTCCGCGCTATATGGACGTCTTCCACGGCTATATGAAACGACTCAAACAGGAGCTTGGCCATGCGATTTGACCTCACCCTGATTCAGCCGTGGATTAATGCCAATAGTCGCGTTCTCGACCTCGGTTGTGGCGATGGCATGTTGCTGGAAACCCTGGGCAAAGAAAAAAATGTATCGGGGGTGGGGCTAGAAATAGATCACCACAATATCACCCTTGCATTGGCACGCGGCGTCAACGTCATTGAGCACGATCTCAACGTCGGTTTGGGCAACTTTCGCGACGATAGCTTTGACATGGTGGTCATGACCCTAGCCCTGCAAACCTTGCGCTATCCACATTTAGTCATAGACGAAATGCTGAGAGTGGGCCGGGAGTGCATTGTTACCTTCCCAAATTTCGGTCACTGGCGCAGTCGCTGGTACTTGGGACATCGGGGTAAAATGCCGGTATCCAAATATCTTCCCTATACTTGGTACGACACGCCAAATATTCACTTTTGTACGGTCAAGGATTTTGAAACCCTGTGCGCCGACAAAAACATCCGGGTACTGAACAGCAGCGTAATAGCTGCTGACAATAGCCAATCAGCATTAGCCAATCGCTTCCCCAACTTACTGGGTGTCACGGCGGTTTATCACATTAGTAAATAATACTGCGCATACAGAGCATCACTATGAAAGTACATTTGAACTACGCCGCAATTTTCACCTTGGTTTTCACTAGCTTACTTAGCTTAGCAAGCCAGGCCCAAGACGCACCGCCAGCCACTGAAACCAGTTCAAGCTTCGGCAAAGACACCGTGCATTACAGCGTCTTAAACACCACTTTTATTAGCCCACAGGTCGCCAAAAGCTACGGCATTGTTCGCGGCGAAGATAAGTTTTTAATTAACGTCTCGGTTCGTCGCCAACTCGATACCAGCAATATTGCCGTGCGCGCTGATGTAAAAGGCACTAGCTCTGACCTGATCTACGTCAACACCTTGGAGTTCCGAGAGATCATTGAGCAAGACGCCATTTACTACATTGCCGAGTTTGATATCAGCAATGATGAACGCCAAAACTTTCGCCTGTCTGTGAGCGTAGACAATCGCCCGAGTTACGACATCCAATTCAATAAAATGCTGTATCTCGACAAATAAGAGGCAGGCACCGTGTCCTCATCGTCTGAAAATATTGTTGTACTGGCCAGTGGCAACCGGGGAAAGCTGCTTGAACTCGGCCAGCTGCTTGAAGGCGTGGGTATAACGCTGCGCAGCCAAGCAGATTTTGAGGTAGTAGAAGCAGAAGAAACTGGGCTCAGTTTTATAGAGAACGCTATTCTCAAAGCCCGCAATGCCGCTCGCCAAACTGGCTTTGCCGCGCTGGCCGACGACTCCGGTCTGTGCGTAGACGCACTCGGCGGCGCACCCGGTATTTACTCGGCGCGTTACGCTGGCGCCAATGCCAGCGATGCCGACAACAATGCCACCCTGCTCACGGCGCTAGCGGATCAAAGCAATCGCCGCGCCCATTTTCACTGCGCACTGGCTTTTGTTCGCCACGCCGACGATCCGGCGCCCATAGTATGTGAGGGGCTCTGGCAGGGCGAAATTCTCAGCGCGCCACGGGGCAGCAATGGCTTTGGCTACGACCCGCTGTTTTATGTCGCCGAGTTAGCACTGTGCTCGGCAGAACTGAGCAAAGCCCAAAAAAATCAGCTCAGCCATCGCGCATTGGCACTGAAGCTATTGCTGCCCAGATTACACTCTGAATATCTCGGCAGTTAGTCGTGGCCCCACCAAGACTCACCATTGTCGACGCCGCCCTCAGTCTTCCCATTCGCCATGATCATACTCTGCTGCAACACTGCCTAGCCGCAGAGTTAGCCGTCAGCCGCAGCTGCCGTAACGGCAACTGTGGTCGCTGCGACAGTAGCTTGCTAAAAGGTCGGGTAAAACTTCGCAATGGCAATACTGTGGAGGCGCCGGCGACAATCCCGCTGTGCATTGCCTTTGCATTAGATGAGGTTGAAATCAGTAATTTACCACTCATCAAACTGCCTATATTTTGGCGCTGCCAGTGGCAAAATTCGCGAGTATTGGTCCTGCCTGCTGGAAGACAAACTCCACCGCACGAAGGCGATATTTGCGCGGTTCTCTTTGAAGGCTCCGTAGAGCTTAATGAAATAGCTGAGGTCAACGGCCGCAACATAGTGCTGTTCAAACCTGCCGCCAACACCCCCGAGGTAAACAGCGTCAGCCTGATCACCATAGACGCTGAGCATGAAGGTCAATATACACTTTGCCGCGAATACAAAAGCCAGCGCCAACTGGTGTGGCAAGGCATTAATCATGTCACCGCCCGATCTGCCCAAACGGCGTATCAAGCAAATACATGCAAAGGCAGCTACCACATTATTCACGACGCCAGTGCAAAGAAGCCATCGTGTTTCTGGCTTTAAATCTAGACTCACCAAATTGCACTAAATACCATAAGCGCAGTCTGAACCGCATGCGGTTTATGTGACTCAACTACACGTTATAATGACTCACTAGCGCTAAGCTGAACGCTAAATTATGGCGGCCAAGTATTACGAATAACCACAGCGCCACATCATGAAAGTTGTTCAGTCAAATAATTTTCTGCGGGTATCCGCGCCTTACGCGTTTACCTGCTCACAAAATCTGGAGAAGAAGTCTCATGTTCAAACGGATTATGCAGGGTATTGTCGTCCTGCTAGTAGTTGCGGTCGTCGGTGTTGTTTTTGCCCTTGAGCCCATCGCCAAGTTTATGATTGAACGCGAAGGCAGCAAGCAAGTTGGCGCCCGAGTCGATGTCGATAGTGTGGATATCAGTTTCTACCCCACCCACGTTGCTCTCAATGGCCTGACCGTTGCCAACCCCCAAGAACCTATGCGGAACCTGCTGCAAAGCGAAAAAGTCTCCGCTGATGTAGACGCCAAAGCCCTCTTTAAAATGCAGGTGATTGCAGATCAAGTTCTGCTATCCGGCCTGCAAATGTATACCGAGCGCAGCACCCCAGGCACCTTGGACGGCAGTATGCCGCCAGCCAAGGACGAAAGCGCCAGTGGTATGCCCAGTATTTCCCTGCCCGACCCCAGCGCAGTACTGGCCGAGGAGAAAGCCACTATCCAAGCCGAAGTAACTGACATTCAAAACGGCTTTAGCGAGATCGAAGCACGCTGGAAAATCAAGTCAGAAAAAGTGCCCGACCAGGCCCAATTCGATCAATATAAACTGCGATGGGATGAACTCAAAAATAAAAATGTTATTGAACGTATAGCGGGCGCCAAAGAATTACGTGACGATATAAAGGCCGAACTGCGTCAATTTGATAATCTCAAAGACGACCTTTCAACAGACTCTGCCGCGGTTAAATCACTTAGTGCGCGCGCCGCTAACCTCCCCGCCGACCAATCTAAACGTATGATGTCTAAATACGGCCTAGATCAGGGCAGCGAAGGTATGCTGCGCTTTCTACTCGGCGATGAAGTAAACGCCCTAGTGCAGCGTGGACTCAGCCTATACCAAGAAACCATGGGTAATATGGCGAGCAAAGAAGAAGCCGCACCCAGCAGTGAACCCGCAGCCGAATTACCTGTGAATATTTTAATTCGAAAAATTCTCATTGACGGCTACCAAGTTATCGGCGGCGAAAAGCTGGCCTATTCAGGCGAAATTAACGACGTCACTGACAAGCAAGATTACTGGAACAAACCGATCACCATGGCACTGCGCGGTGGTATGGAACAACAATCGCAGCTGGTAATTGATGGCATTTTTGACCAGCGCAACGACACCGTTAAAAGTGTGTTCAATATGGCCCTAAAACAGCTGGCGCTGTCTGGTGTGTCGCTATCACAAAGTCCTGAGCTACCCTTGCAACTAGAAAAGGGCATTGCTGATATTGCCGCCAACTTCTCAATTGATGGCGATAATCTAAAGGGATCGGTGGCCGGTTTGGTAAACCAAGCCAAACTATTAGTCGCCCAAACTGCCACCAACAATAAAACCGCCACCCTGCTTGCCGCGGCATTAGAAGACGTCTCCAAGCTGGTTATGGACCTGAGTGTTAACGGCACCGTCAATGAACCTGCCATTAAACTAAAATCCAATCTCGACGGTATTTTGGGTGATGTGCTCGGCGCCGAGCTCAAGTCGCAACTTGGCGATGTGCAAGAAAAACTCAAAACCAAACTCAGCGCAGACTACGGCCCACAAATTGCTAAATTTCAAGATAAGCAAAACATGCTAGGTCAATATCAAGATCTGCTCGGAGATCGTGAGGCGGCACTAAAGGCCTTAATGAAGGAAATGATGTAAGCCACGGCTAAGCCATGGCAATGAAAATCTCTTCGTAAAGCTCCCTAGACACTTAGGGCTTTAAACAACAATAAGGGTCACATGAAAGCCACTTCCATGTGACCCTTATTTTTTTACAATTGCGCTCACCTGCGAAGGGGCTACACTTCGCCATTCGAACACCATCCTTCTGGCAACGCTCTCTCACCGGTATGCCCGCACTGCCATCACTCACCCACGCCAGTACTCCGCTTTTGTTCAGAATAAATAGCGGCATTCAGCTGGCATAGTTCACTTATGCGTTTAGCCATTTAATCAGGAAGTAGTAATGACAGATTTACTCGTCACGTATCCCTATTTATTAGCGCCGGTGATATTCTTTGCCCGCGTTACCGATGTCTCACTTGGCACCTTTCGAACGATTGTGGTGTTTCGCGGCCACAAGTTTTTAGCCGCAATTATTGGCTTTTTTGAAATCATGATCTGGCTAGTGGCGGCGTCACAGGTACTAACAAACCTAAACCAGTGGTATCTAGCCTTGGCATACGCCGGCGGTTTTGGCGTGGGCAACTATGTTGGCATGTGGATAGAAAGCCGGTTCGCTATTGGCAATGAGCTTATTCGCTGCATATCATTCAATCGCGATGTCTTGGCAGAAAAGATCAGAGAAGCGGGGTTCAAGGTCGTTTCAATCGATGGCGATATGGGCAATGATAAGGCCGTCGAAGTGTTATACATTATTGAAAAACGCCGCAATATACCTACGCTTATCCAGCTGATTAAAGCTTTGGATAAAACCGCCGTTTACTCGGTGTCCGATGTTAAAAGTGTTTATGACGGTGTCGACCTTTTGCCGAGGCGCAGCTTTTTTGGCAGCGGCCAAATGCATTAACAACGGCATTGTAAGGGTGACTTACATAGCTGAAGACCCAAAACCGCTAGCGCGAATAGCGTAGTACTAGCTGGCTATTAATTTCACACTCCATCAAGACCTTGTGCTATCGTCAACTTAGAATAAAAAACATGTTCTCACTGTCATGTATTGTTCACAGTAACAACCTACTCTCGACTCAATTTATTTGAATTATCGGCTGATATTGATCGGCCATGACCGTGGTAGGAAAATATGTCACAAAAAGTAATACTCGTCGTGCTCGATGGCTTAGCTTATGAAACAGCCGAGCAATGCATGGGCTTTCTTCAGGGCTTAAAGGCTCAGGGCAGCACCACACTTTATAAGTTGCAGTGCGAGCTACCGTCTAAGTCGCGGCCACTATATGAAACCATTCTCACCGGTGTTCCCCCGGTTCTGAGCGGTATCGTACACAACGATGTCATCCGTAATTCCAATCAGCAAAGCGTCTTCAGCATGGCCCATAAACAAGGCCTGACCACCGCTGCTGCCGCCTTCCATTGGTTTAGTGAACTCTATAATCGCAGTCCCTATGACCCGATACGAGACCGATACACTGACGACCTTGAGCAACTGATTCAACACGGTTGTTTCTATCATGGTGATCACTACCCGGATAACTATCTCTACCTAGACGCAGAAACGCTGAGACGTCGTTACAATCCAGACTTCTTATTAATACATCCTATGAACATCGACAATGCCGGACATAAATCGGGCGTGGACAGCGCTCACTACCGCAATACCGTCAGAGTCTCAGATGGCGAACTATCCAAATATGTCCCCACCTGGATTGATGAAGGCTATCAGGTACTCATCACCTCAGACCACGGAATGAACGCTGACAAGAGTCACGGCGGCACTCTCCCTGAAGAACGTGACATCCCCTTATTTGTGATCGGTGAGCACTTCTCCCACCAGTCCGCCTGCGCGCCAAAACAGACGGAAATCTGCGGCTCCATCTGTGAACTGCTAGGTATTACTGACCACAACAAGCCGGTCACCAAAGATCTATTGCTGGATGCCCAAATAGTGCATAAAAAGCATATGGCCGCGGTTAGCTAAGAAGCCGGCGGCAAACCCTATATCTTACTGTTTGCAGAAAGGGGCTGGGGCAGCGACTAAGCTATAAACGCTTCAGCCTCACTTTTTGAGTTTTTTCAAAAAGACCGTAATTTCTTTTTCAGTTTGTTTATCCGCTTTCCGCGTAGCCACTTCCAAACCTGTTTGCCACACAGTTTCTGCCGAGGCTTTATCACCTAATTGCAGATGCGCTTTGCCAAGTAAATTCCAGGCCGCGGAATAGTCTGGATCAATATCGACACAGCACTGTAAATGTTCGCGGGCAAGATCTAGATTTTTATCGTCGAGGTAGGCTTTCCCTAAGCCGAAACGCAGCATGGCGCTGTCATTTCCCTTGGCAAGCATTTTTTCTAGGGCGGCGACATTCACATTAACTTCCCATTATTTTGCCGCGTCTTGCCTGCAGCTAAGCGAACAAACGCGGTGATTGATTTTGCTCATTACAGCCGCTCAGAATATTAAGCTCCGCTCACACGAGGCTGTGGTAATTCCGGTAGCGCTTGCCCCTGAATTTGCAGAGCTTCTCGAGTGTAGCGTTCAGCGTCGTTATACTCGCCCAGATTGCTGAGCAAGCGACCAAGTTCAAAGCCAAGTTCAGCACTGGCATTGCGGCGATAAGCTTGTTCAAAATACTCTTTAGCCTTTCCCCATAATTCATTACGCAATGACAAACGCCCCAAAGTTAATAATAGCGCGCTATCGTCACCGTGATCTTTCAACCACGACTCTGCAACACTGAGCTGACGCGACAGATCTGTACCGGCAATATAGCCATAAAGCAGCACCAAGTTGCTAGACCAGTTCTGCTTTATGGCTTGGCGCAATACTTTCTCTGCGCTTGCTTGATCACCCAGGGCAAGCAAGGTTCGGCAATAGGCCAGCACGAGATCGGCGTCATGCTGCCAAGCGCGAGAAACATGCTTCCACCACTGCTGCACCACCGCCACGTCAGACTGCATAGCCGACTGTTCCAACTGACCCATGAGCGCCTCGCGCTCTAAGATATCAATTCTTTCTACAGGGAGAATATTGTGTTTACGTAAATCTGGTAGCAGCGCTAACAAGGAGGTCCAATCGCGCAAACCGGAATACACTTTTTCCAATAAACTCAGCACTGAAGGATGGCGTTCGGCATTGCGACGAGCGCGGGTCAAAGTGGCTAACGCTTCTTCAAGGTGGCCATTGTCAATCTGCATTTGCGCCTGAGTTAGTGCCACCGCGATACTCGCTTTGGCGCTGGTACCCTCAGCCAAACTGAGATAGTGACGACTCGCCTTGGCATCACCTAGGGCATGGCTGGCACGGGCAGCCAATAAGTAATTGATTAGCGGTGCGTCACTCCCTTTTAAAGCATCGGTTAATAAGCGCCGCGACTTTTCCCAATTACCTTCGATAAAAGCGATCATTCCCAGGGTGGTATGACTGCGGCCGCGACTAGCTTGGCGGTCGCTCCAAAAGCTGCCAATCTTTTGCGAGACTTTGGCGCCACGGCGCAAGCTAAGAAAAAGCACGATCAATAGAAACAAAAAGACAAACAGTAGCGCCAAACCCACCCACATCGTCATTTCGACGGTGGTTTGGCCATAGGCAATCAGAATATAGCCGGGGTCTTTTTCAATCGCCATCGCCAAGCCGGCGGCTACAATTAGAGTAAGCAGAACCGCAATGAATATTTTCATTGGCGAGCCTCTTTCTGCCAACGGTTACTTTTCAGGTACTCTTTCAGCATGCGCAGCGAGCCAGAAATATCGGCTAGTTCGGCATCTACCTGAACCTCCGCAAGGGTATTTATTTGCGCAAGCAAGGCATCGCGCTTTTCATCAAGCTGATAATAACGATTTAACCACGCCGCGGCTTTTTCCAAAGCGCGCTCATACAATACCGGTTGGTTTGCCAGCAGCGCTAACTGTGCTTGCTCGAACATTAGTTGCAAACTTGCCCGCAACACGGCTTCTTGCTCAGGCGCCAACTGCGCGCGGAAATTGTCTTGATGATGATCAATACGAATATAGCCGCGGAGTTTTTCCCATGCTGCAGTCAAACCACCTTGTAAGCGCTGCTGCCAAGCGGACTCTTCTACCTGAACAGGTATGGGCACGTAGCTCGGCGCTTTGTATATCCTGAGTTTTTCGACTTCGCTAGCCAGCGCTTGCAAGGCCAAATAACTGCCCTCAACATCGCGCTCAGCGCTGTTTTGCAAGGCGCCAATCTCTCTTGCTAATTCGGCGCGCACTGGCAGTAGAGCCGGCTCGTCTAGGTCTCGCAATATTTCATCGGCACTGCCCAATAGCTGCGCAGCGGAGCGCGCATCATGACTGAGCTGGGCGCGCTGATTAGCGAGTCGCAGCAAGTATTCAGCCTCTGCCAGCAACCAATCTTGGCGGTCTACGGTAGCCAGCGACTCCACCGTGACTTCTAGGTTCTGACTGCGCATAGTTAGGGCGTCTAAGCGTGTCCCGACATCGCTGCGCAGCTGAGATAGCGCTTCGCGCTGGGCGCCAATCAATGCTTTAAACTCACTCTGCGAGGCGCTGAGCGCGCGTAATTCTGAGTCAAAATCCGCATTGGCATTTTGTTTCTGCGCAGCCAGCAGCTGGTCTTGTTGATACATCCAGCCAGCCAAAACCAGAGCAGCAAGGGCGATAAGCAATGCCAGCAAGCCCAGCACATTACCACCGGACTTTTGTTTTACTGCATGCTTCACTGGCGGTTTGTCTGCCGGTTTATTGGCTTTTTTATTCGCGCTGGGTTCGGGCACATTGATTACCGCCGGCTTTTGCTCTGGAGTGGTAATTGCGTCTTTATTATCTTCCGGTTTATCGCCGCTCATTATGCTCTCTCAAGATCCATTTAATGATGTATAGACGGATTGTTCTGTACATAGTGCTTTAGGGCTGTAAGGCTTGCTGCAGTGGCGGCATTATCAGCCTGTATCACTGTTTGATAGCCCTGAGCCTTCGCAATGTCTGCCACCCGCGAACTTGGCACCAGTATCGGGTATGGCAATGCCGCCGCACCCATCAGCTCAGTAAAGTGGCTGAGGGTTTCGCCGCTATTTAATGCAACCATATTTATCTTGTGTTGTAACAGCAATGCCTGCAATTGACCACTGTCGATATCAGGTTTGCAGCGCTGATAACACTCTGCATAATCAACTACCGCACCGCGCTTCCTCAACTCAGTGGCCAAAAACTCCCGACCACCGACGCCACGGATAATTAATATCTTAGACTTATTGATGTGTTGAAGGTCGCCACAGGCCAGCAGACTCTCGCTATTCATTGCTTGAGCACTATGGCGGACGGTGATGTCACGCTCGGCGAGCGCCGCTGCGGTGGCCCCTCCAATTGCATAGACATGAATATCCATTGGCCACTGCGGCCAGTATTGCTCTATTTGATCTAAACCATGATGCACCGAATTCACGCTGATAAATATTAAGCTTTGGTAGCTATCGAGATTCATCAGCAGACTGCGACATTGTTTAATTTCGGCCTGATGCTCCGGTAAAGACAGCGGCGCGATATTTAGCAAGGGCTGCAAGACCGACACCGCACCCGCCGCCGTTAAGGCGGCCGCAAATTCGGCACTGCGATCGGCTGGTCGCGTAACCAATACCCGTAAATTATTCAGCTTTACTGTCGCCATATACTGCCTTCAATATTGCGCCGGCACCCTGCTTCAGCAACGCTTCTGCCACCGCCACACCCAAGGCTTCAGCTTGATCACGAGGACCACAATGCTCGGCGGTTAAAACCACTTCACCACTGGGTGCGCCCACTAAACCGCGCAGCCAAAGTTGCTTAGGGTCTTTAGGGTCAGCAATTGCATAACCGGCAATGGGCACCTGACAACCGCCTTCAAGACGGCGATTCATGGCCCGCTCAGCCATCACTTGCTCTGCGCTTACGACATTGTGTAGCGGCTGTAATAGGCCAATGACTCTGGCGTCGTCCAAGCGGGTTTCAACACCAACCGCACCTTGGCCGCAGGCAGGCAAACTAGATTCAACCGACATTAGGGAGGCGATGCGATCTTCTAGTTTAAGACGAATCAAACCCGCCGCAGCCAGAATAATGGCATCAAATTCGCCTTCATCGAGCTTGCGTAAGCGGGTTTGCACATTGCCGCGCAAGCTGGAAATTTGCAAATCTGGACGCTGCGAGCGAAGCTGACACTCGCGACGCAAACTAGATGTACCAACCCGAGCGCCCTGGGGCAAGGCATCGACTGAAGGGAAGTGATTACTCACAAAGGCGTCACGCGGGTCTTCCCGCTCGCAAATAATCGCCAAGCCCAAGCCTTCTGGAAACTCCATGGGCACGTCTTTCATAGAGTGCACCGCAATATCGGCGCGACCATCCACAAGCGCCTGCTCAAGCTCTTTAACAAATAAGGCTTTGCCCCCAATTTTGGATAGCGGCGAATCTAGCAATTGATCGCCTCGGGTGGTCATTCCCAGTAATTCGACCTCTAAACCGGGATGGGCAGCCTGAAGCTCTGCCTTGATGAACTCCGCCTGCCAGAGTGCCAGCAGACTTTCGCGGGTAGCGATGCGGATTGTATTGTCAGACATGAATATTTCCGTAGAACTCCGTGGGGTCCCCATGATACTGCAGCAAGCGCGCCGACAAAACCGAAAACCTAGAGTGTTTGGATCACTACACACCTTTGGCAAGACGGGCGCGCACCACCGGCAAATACCGCCGACTAATTTGCGGCCCCTCGGCGACACCCTGTAATTTGACCCGATATCCGGTCACGCCGTGACGCTCAATACCCTGTAAATACTGCAGGGCAACCAGGGCATTGCGGTGAATGCGCAAAAACTGGCTAGCAAATTCTTGCTCAAGCTCCCGCAAGCTATCATCGATAAGCAGCTCACCACCAGGGTGCACTGCGCAAACGTATTTATGATCGGCGTGAAAATAACGCACTGCCGACACCGCCAACAAACTAATACCCTGCGGCCCGGTTGACGATAACTGACTGCGCTGAGCTGGCGCTTCCAACTCGGCAAGCGCGGTAATTTGGGCTTTGTTGAGCCGCGACAAACGACCAAACACCGCAGCCAATTTATCGCGTTGAATAGGTTTTAATAGGTAGCCCACGGCCTGCGCGTCGAATGCGGCGATCGCGTATTCATCATAGGCGGTGCAAAAAACAATCGCCGGTGACGACTCTCGCTCGGCTAATTCACGCGCCAGCTCAATACCACTTTTACCCGGCATGGAAATATCCAACAGCAGCACATCTGGTTGGCTGCGTGCTATCTCGGCCAGCGCCTGCTCGGCATTGGCGGCCTCGCCAAGCAGCTCAATATTGCCAAGCTGTGTTAATAGCCGTGCAGCGCGATCCCTCGCCAAGGGTTCATCGTCAACAATTAAAACTTTCACAGCGAGTGAACCGGACTGAATTTTTTAATTGGGAACACTAAGTTCACCCGGTAATACCCCTCTGACAACTGGCACTTAAAACTCGCCTCGTCACCGAATAGGGCTTGTAAACGAAGGCGAACATTGTCGCTGGCCATGCCATTGCCCACCCCCAAGTCAGAGGATGCTAACACCGGATTTTGTATTTCGATATTAATCATACCATCGCTGGCGACCGCCCTTATAGTAACGACACCACCGACTTGCAGCAGCTGAATACCGTGGGCGATAGCGTTTTCTATCAATGGTTGCAGCAACAGCGATGGTACGGCCACATCATCGTCTATGCCGGTATCTTGCCAGTCTACTTGGAGCCGATCTGCTAGGCGCGCACGCTCAATGCGCAAGTAGCGCTCACACAAGTCGCGCTCATCAGCCCAGCGCACTACACTCATCCCACTCTGCAAGTTTGCTCGAAATAGCGCAGCCAAATCCTCCACCGCCTGCTCAGCTTTTTCCGGCGCGGCACTGATTAAACTACTGATGCTATTTAATGTATTAAACAGAAAGTGCGGACGAATTCTGGCATGCAGCGCATCTAAGCGAGCATATAAGCTGCTTTGCTCACGCAGACGGTATTGCAAACTTAAATAGGCGTAACGCATACCCACACCTAGCAGCACACTGGCGACCACCAGCGTTTCCGCCAAGGCCCAGCCATCCAGCAGCCAAACATTGTCCCGCAAACCGCCATTGGCAAACCATTGACCCAGCACGGTCACGCAGGCAACCCAAGCCAGACACACCATAAAACTAATGCCCGCGGTGACGGCTGCACTCTTGTTAGTAAATACCGATTTTAGCGACTGCAAAATCGCCGCTGCCCCCAGCACACACCAAATGGTGAACATGCCGGACATCCCTAGCAATACCCAATCAAAATTCTGCAAACCAGACTTTAACAGGGTAAACATAATGGCGAGCAAAGATGCCAACAACACCATTAGCAGCAGCGCATAGGGGCTGGACAAATTGCCAATAAACGACAACTGCGGCTCTTGTTGCTGCTCACGCGTGGTTCGCTGAGAATTAAGCTGCGCTTTGCTTTGCCAACGCGACACGATACTCACCCTAGAAATATTTTATAAAGCATAGCAGGCTGGTGGCAGAGCGGATACGACCAGCAGGACAGACCATCGCTGCATTAGCCATCAGCACCTTCACCAATGTAGAAGCGCGATTCAGACTAAAACTGTTATAATAGCTGCCTTTTAAGCAGTGGCTGGCACACACCCACGTTAGGCCAATCAGCAAAATAGGAACACAAGGCAATGAGCAACAAAGAACCGAGCATCAAACCCTGGGGCGGCCGCTTTAGCGAAGCCACTGACCAATTTGTGGAGCGCTTCACGGCCTCGGTCAGCTTTGATCAACGCCTTTATCACCACGACATAAACGGTTCATTAGCCCATGCGGCAATGCTAGAAAAAGTAGGGGTATTAACCGCCGAGGAAGTTGCGGAAATTCAGCGCGGCCTAGAAGAGATTCGCGCTGAAATACTGGCTGGCACCTTCGAGTGGTCAGTCAGCCTTGAAGACGTGCATATGAATATTGAGGCACGTCTGACCGATAAAATCGGCATTACCGGCAAAAAGCTCCACACCGGCCGCTCGCGCAACGACCAAGTCGCGACCGATATTCGTTTGTATGTGCGCGACGAATTAGTGCTTATTTGCACAGAGTTAAGCCGTTTACAGCTGGGACTGATCAATCTTGCCAGACGCGAAGCCAATACCATCATGCCCGGCTTCACCCATTTGCAGACTGCCCAGCCAGTCACCTTCGGCCACCACATGCTGGCCTGGAACGAGATGCTGGAACGCGACTACAGTCGCTTTCAAGACTGCGGCGCACGCTTGAACCAGTGCCCACTGGGCGCAGCCGCACTGGCGGGGACCACCTATCCAATCGATCGGCACTACAGCGCTGAATTACTCGGTTTTGACCGCCCCACTGAAAACTCGCTGGATTCGGTCAGTGACCGCGACTTCGCCATTGAATTTGCAGCCGCGGCTAGCCTGCTAATGACGCATATGTCGCGCTTCAGCGAAGAGTTGGTGCTGTGGACCTCAGCACAATTTAAATTTATCGAGCTGCCCGACCGTTTCTGCACAGGCTCGTCGATTATGCCGCAGAAGAAAAATCCCGATGTGCCAGAATTAGTGCGCGGCAAAGTGGGCCGCGTTAATGGTCATCTTGTCAGCCTATTAACCCTGATGAAATCTCAGCCGCTGGCCTACAACAAAGACAATCAGGAAGACAAAGAACCGCTATTCGATATTATCGACACGGTCAAAGACTGCCTAAAAGCCTACGCCGATATGGTGCCCGCAATCACCGTCAATAGAGATGTCACCCGTGAAGCAGCGATGCGCGGATTTTCCACCGCAACCGATTTAGCTGATTATCTGGTGCGCAAAGGCCTGCCTTTCCGTGACGCTCACGAAGTGGTCGGCAAGTCAGTTGCCTATGGTATTGCCGAGAATAAAGATCTGTCAGAAATGACACTGGATGAATTACACACTTTCAGCACCGATATAGACGCCGATGTCTTTGATGTTCTCACCCTAGAAGGTTCGGTCAACGCCCGCGACCACATTGGTGGTACCGCGCCTAAGCAAGTGCTAGCCGCCGCTGATCGAGCGCAAAACCGGCTGACGGAACGCGCATAATAACCCTCAGTCCGCTGACGCACTTTGCGTCAGCGGATGATTGCCCTCAGCGCCATCGGATTTATTCTCGCAAAAGAATGCTTGTTCACTGATCAAGCCTTACATTATTGTTCGTATACCACCTCGCTTAACGAATACTACATACCTTGAAGTTAATCACGGAGTACTGTCTTGATAAGCGCAAAACACAAACCGCTGCTAGGCGTGGCGATGGCAAGTTTACTTATTGCATGCAGCCCCGCAAACACCCCCGCTGCTGGCGGCAGACC
>TARA_R110001592_G_scaffold66438_10_pt1 | contig 15893 bp, 17 predicted proteins | sample TARA_R110001592 | Tara Oceans TARA_R110001592 (sample SAMEA4398387) | marine metagenome | biome: Polar Biome; feature: [SRF] surface water layer (ENVO:00010504); material: water (ENVO:00002006), including particulate matter (ENVO:01000060) such as... | depth 5 m
ACTTTTTGCGCATCCATTCACCGGTGCGCAGAACGCCAAACAGCAATACCACAATATAACCTTCTATTGGATTACTGTAATCACGGTGAATATCCTTTCTAAATACTAGGCACTCAAGGATGTGTGCGGCAAGTATGGCGAAACCACCCCACATGAGCCAGACACTATTCTCACCCAGCAGTGGGAACACGAAATTTACTAGAAAGGCGACCCAAAAACCGAGTTGGCCAATTTTTAAAATCGTCATCATAAAGTGTGAATCCTTCGTTATTTTTCTAAGTGGCTGCATAATGCAGTATTGATTTCAGAGCTTCAAGTTTTGTTACAATCTTGTCACTTAAAACTCCATTTAAATAGAGACAGTGAATTTATGTATACGGGAATTGTGCATGGTGCTTACCCACTGGCGGCGGTAATACGTAAGCCGGGTTTGCATCAGCTATTTATCGACTTGCCGCCGGTACTACTTGAAGACTTAGTCATTGGCGCGAGTGTTGGCCTGGATGGCGTGTGCATGACCGTGACAAGTATCGACGGCGCGCGGGTGTCATTTGATGCCATGCAGGAAACCCTGTCATTGACGACCTTGGGTCAGCTTAATAGCGGCGATAGCGTTAATGTTGAGCGCTCGGCCAAACAGGGAGCGGAAATCGGCGGTCATAATATTTCTGGCCATGTCGATGGTTGCGCGGAGCTTGTTGCAGTTGAAGAGTCTGAGAATAATTGTACGCTGCGCTTTCGTCTGCCTCATGCTTTAAGTAAGTATGTGTTTAAAAAGGGTTTTATCGGGATTAGTGGTTGCAGTTTGACAGTGGCTGATTACAAGCGTGATGAAGCCGAGTTCACGGTGTGGTTAATTCCAGAGACGCTGCGGGTGACTACCTTTGCGCAGAAACGCGTGGGTGATTGGGTGAATATCGAGGTGGATCGCCAAACTCAGGTCATTGTCGATACTGTCGAGCGGGTATTGGCTGAGAGGGAATAGCATAAGGGTCTCCGCCAGTAAGGCTTACTGGCGGAGGAGGCGATTATTATGCTTCGTCTGGCATGAGGCTATTGATTCGCTCCAATGCGTCGACGTACTCGGTGACTAAGCGGAAAATCACGGAACGAGTTGATTCAACATGGTTGATCTGGCCAACTACTTGGCCGACTGGGTTAAAAGCCACTTTCTGGCAATCGCCGACTGAGGCATAGCGAGCGGTACGGCGAATGCCGTCGCCACTCACCAAACCCTGCAGGGGCATGCCGAGAGCGTCTGGCGTGTCTGCGCGCTCCCACGCTTCGGTCCACTCGTTTTTCAGCATACGGCAGGTTTTCCCTGTCCACGCACGTGAGCGCACAGTGTCTTCGCTAGAGGCGGCCAGTAGAGATTCTTTTTGCGCAGGTTCGGCATGCGCTTCTTCAACCGTCAACCATAATGAACCGGTCCAAACGCCCTCACAGCCCATGCTCATTGCTGCCAGCATTTGCTGACCGTTGCCAATGCCGCCGGCGGCTAGCACCGGCACAGGTGCAGCGGCAGCAACCGCTTGCGGCCATAATACTACCGAGCCAACGTCACCAGCGTGACCGCCACCCTCACCACCTTGCGCGACAATAAAGTCTAGGCCAGCTTCTTTGTGTGCTTTGGCTTGCTTAACGCGGCCACAAAGTGCGCCGACCAGCCGGCCACTGTCTTGAATTAACTTCACTTTATCGGCAGGCGGGGTGCCCAATGCATTGGCGATTAATTTGCATTTGGGGCGAGTGAGCGCCTCCATAAGCAGCGGGGTGGCAGTGGCTTCAGTCCAGCCAAGCAGGCCCATATTACTGGTGCCGTCCGGCCATTCGGGTACACCGGCATCGGCTAATAATTTTTGAGCAAAGTCGATATGACCCTGTGGGACCATTTTCCAAAGCTCTTTTTCAAGATCTTCTGGGCTCATGTCGCCCATGCCTTCATATTTTTGCGGAATGACAATATCAACGCCGTAGGGAAGGTCGCCGATATGTTCATCAATCCAGTCTAATTCGGCCTTTAGTTCTTCCGGAGAAAACCCAACCGCGCCTAATACACCAATACCGCCTGCTTTACTGACGGCAACCACAACGTCACGGCAGTGGGTGAACGCGAAAATAGGGTATTCAATGCCGAGCTTCTTACATATTTCGGTATACATTTTTGGCCTCTGACTTATTTTGGCGCGGAGTACACGGCGCCATGAGTTGACCTGATTAGTATTGCGGACGCCCTCGACGCCGACAATGGCGTAAGTAATCAATCGCCATTGACTAAAAAGATCAGTATTCTCTGCCTCAGGGCCTGATAATTTTGATAGTGTCGACAATCTTGAGGCTAATAAGCACTAAATTTAGGCTCTTACTTGCTTTTGAACTTGTGTGTTCGGGCGGTGCAGAGTAAAAAGTGTGATTACATTCTCGTACTCCCCCTTATAGGAATTTCGCTTAAAAATGGAAAGAATGCCCTCTATAAGCGCCCGTATTCTACTTTTGCAAATTCGTCATCGCGCGCTGGATACGGAAATCACTGAGCTGGCCTTGAATCCCTACCAAAATCAGCTGTTGTTGCAGCGCCTAAAGAAAGAGAAGTTGCGTATAAAAGACGAGATACAGTGGTTAAAAGACGAGCTTATTCCTGATCTAGATGCGTGAACTGGCTAGAGCAGCACACCTTGTGAGACATATCTCACAAGGTGTGCTGCCGTTGTCTTCTTTCACTACTTTGGCAGCGCGTCATAATAGGCACTATCAGGAAGACATGAGCATTCAAAGGATTGGGTGCGACATTGGATGTCGAAATTTTAAAAGCCGGAGCAGATGCTCCGGCTTTTTTTTGCATTGAGCTTTTGCCCCTGCTTGCTTAAGCTGCTCGTCTTTAGCCCCACCCTCTGATGATGTCCATTCTATGGTCGCATGGTTGATTGATGACAGATCGTAACTTTGACGGTATCGCCGAACGCTTTAAAAAGAATATCTATGGCAATGCCAAAGGTGAGTTGCGACTGGCCCTGTGTTGGCGCGAGCTGCTCGATAAGTTGCCAGCGCTTAGCGATGGTCGGTCGATGTCGGTATGGGACGCCGGAGGCGGCTTAGGGCAAATGAGTATCCGCCTAGCGGAGCTGGGGCACTCGGTGTTGCTCAATGATATTTCCGCCGACATGCTGGAATTAGCGGCTAAAGATATTGCCGCCGCGGGTTTAACTCCTCAGCTTGATATCCGCAAGGCATCCATCCAAGCAATCAGTGCTGGGCAGAAACAATCTTTCGATTTGGTGCTTTGCCATGCGGTGCTTGAGTGGGTCGCTGATCAGGAGAATATCATTTCGGCACTAGTAGCTGGAATGCGTCCCGGCTGCCATTTGTCGCTGATGTTTTATAACCGCAATGCGCTTATTTTGAGCAATATGGCCAAGGGCAATCTCTACAAATTGCGCGATAGAGATTTTGCCGGGCATCCGGGTGGCCTTACACCACCGGGGCCCTGTGATCCGCAGCGGATTATTGAATTATTACAGCAAGCCGGCCTTGAAATTGTCGCTAAGCGTGGTATTCGCTTGGTCTATGATTTGATGCCAAGGGCGGTGCGAGCAGAGCGAAGTATCGCTGATGTGCAAGCCCTTGAGTGGCAGTACGGCGCCGATGAGCCTTTTTGGTCATTGGGGCGTTATGTGCATTTGCTCTGTCGTTTGCCGGAGTGAAGGCCTAGCGGGCGGCTAGGCGTTGCGGAAGCGAATACCTAGCTTGTCGTATAGCGCGCCTAAAATCCAAAGTGGACCAATCAATAAAAACAAGACATCAGTAAAGAATGAGGGCTTTTGGGCTTCTTCTTTGTGGCCAATAAATTGAAAAATCCAGGCGATAATCCAAACGGCAGCCGCGGGAATCCACAGCGGAAATGCCACATAACTTTGGTAGGCCATAATACCGGCGGCCAACAAGATCACAAAAGGCATCATGCCCAGTGCGAGTCGCCCCGACAAATAACCATAGAAGAACATGCTGCCGATCAAAATCACTTGGCCTAGATTGACGGGTGTCGCAGGTATTTGTACCAGCCACAGCAAGGCAACGGTGCAAACCGCAATTGCCGGTACGCACCAATAATGAATGCGCTTATTGCGCGGATTCTGGTGGGAGGCATTATATTCGTCTAGCCATTGGTTTAGGGTGCGCACAGGCAATCTCCGTTGCTAAATCAAAAAACAGCTACGTTAGGTTAAGTGTCAATGTGGGTCAATGACCGCAGCGACATAACAAAGACGCAATTTAAGTCAGATCTATGCGAATAAAAGCGCGTTTATTTTTGCGGCCGCTGAGAGCAGAGCTAATATCTAGTAGGCGCATTTGAAAGCCGTATTTTTTCACGAGCAGGCGGTGCGCGATCTTGCTTTCCGCTGAGTCAATTAAATAGGCATTGCCATTACTGGCATCGCCAAGCGGTTTGCCGATTACCGTGCAGGGCCCAATTTTACACTCGCTGAAATTGCGCAGGCGCTTAACCTTACCGGCGTTCCCCGCTGAAAAAACATACAGTGTTTTGTCGTCGCCGGCACACCAAACTGGTGTTGCGACAAAACTGCCGTCGCGTTTCTTGGTACTAAATAAGATATAGCTGGATTGGTGTAGTGCTGTCATGTTGGTAAGTCCGCAGGATATTTAATATTGCATAGTGTGCTTGGTGCGTGGGCGTCTTGCAATAATTCTGCCTGCAGAATGATGTGATGTTTTAGCGAAGACTCGTGGTATTTTGGAAGTTGACTGTAAGCCTAGGAAAGGGGAATTGCCGCCGATGGTTGGCGGCAAATTTTACTTCATGTCTGAGCGTGGTAATGGATAGTTGGGTAACTCAGACGAGTGTCGCGATACAATAATACAAGCCTGTAAAGACGATGGAAATCAGGCTAAATTTCGCGCTCTGTTGAGCAAGATCGCTTATATTGCACGTACTCTGGTGTGCGGTGTCATTTTCATATCCTCCTGGTGAGTGCTGCTTAAAGTAGGCCTGCAAAGCAAGATGCGATGCCTACTGCAATAATGGCGATAAGGCTATATTGAGCTGCTAATTCGGCAACTGCGCTAGCGTCGTGGTTTTGTACTGCTTGTTGTAATTGAGTCATGGTGTTGCTCCGTTTATAAAGTTTCGTAGGTGTCTTGATGACGAAATCAGTATACAAACAAGCAAGAAATATTTGGGTTACATGGGCTGTGTCATAGCAGTTACTAAATACGGTTTTCTGCCATTTTTTTAATCTTTTGGACAGATTGGGTGGGGAGTAAAAACAAGGACTTAGCGTATCTATTAACAAATATTTAAGCAGCGGTTAAGTGGCGGTAATGATGGCGTGTGGGTTAAATTGCTGTAATAACTAGAAAATTTGCCAGGCTGCGGCGATATTTTTGTAGGTCTTACACGGTATTTAATGAGAATTCTTTGAGCAGCTCACCAATCAAAAAGCTTTCTACGGCGACCGCGCCACGTGCAAACCAATCCTCGGCCTCGGCTTTAGTGCCCACCTCGTAAATTAGGATCGGCCAAGGCACTGCGGTGAAGTCAGCGCTGCTAGGTACACAGTTGCGGTCGCAGAATACAACTTCGGGTTTGAGTTCAGTCAGTGCCGCAGACTGCCAGTCAGGCCATGCGTCAAAAACGGCGCCAAAGCGTTGCCAGCCCTCGTGAAGAGCAAGGTGTAGCGCATTCAATTCAAAGCTAATAAGAATGCATTGCGAGGCGACTGGGCGCAGGGTTTTAATGATGGCATCGACGACGATCTGTTCGCCAAAATGGGTCAGGCTCTCTTCCTTAATTTCAACGTAGGCGTTTATCTTTGGCTTGGCCTGAAGTAAAGCCACAATGTCGCTGAGCCGGCACATGGGATTGTCTTGAAATGCCGCGCCTAGGCGATAGCTTTCGGCGGCGGAGAATGTATCGAGCTCGGCGGCGGTATATTCCCAGATTAAGCCTTTGCGCTGACACATACGCATCAAGTTGGCGTCGTGGAAGACAAAGGGCACCTGATCTGCGCTGAGTTGAATGTCGAGTTCGATATTAACGGCGCCAGCTTCAATCGCCTTTGTAAACGCGATAAGGGTGTTTTCAGGATAGTGTTGACGCCAGCCGCGGTGGGCCACAAAGTTTTCTGCTCGCATAGCGGTTTCGTCGCAAATGGAAGTTTGCAGTAGTATCCGATTAATTCTGGTCAGAATAAAGCGAGGCAGGCCTAGTCTGATTAAAAGACAGCGCCGGCTATGACTATTGCTATTGGCGCTGCACGCATATAATGCGGCCTTAGCCTAATTTTTTTGGAGAACATATGTCTGCGGTATCGATAAAGGCCTTGTTGGCGGGGCAGTGTGAGCCGGGATGCGAGGCAACAGTAAAGGGCTGGATTCGGAGCCGTCGAGATTCCAAGGGTGGCTTTTCGTTTTTGGCCGTCCACGATGGGTCGGCGCAGGCAGCGATACAGGTTGTCGCGCCAGGTGAGCTGGCGAATTACGAGGCCGAGATTTTAAAGTTAACGGCGGGCTGTTCGGTTATTGTCAGCGGCGATTTAGTCGCCTCGCAGGGCAAGGGGCAGAGTGTCGAAATTCAGGCTAAGCATATTGAGGTCTGCGGCTGGGTAGATGATCCAGATACTTACCCTATCGCCAAAAAGCGTCATAGCTTCGAGTATTTGCGCACTGTGGCCCATCTTCGGCCGCGCACCAATACCTTTGGCGCAGTTACACGGGTGAGGACCGTGCTCGCGAATGCGGTGCATCGCTATTTTTATGAGCGGGGTTTTCAGTGGATTAATTCTCCGCTGATTACGGCGAGTGACTGTGAGGGCGCCGGCGAGATGTTTCGTGTCAGCACCTTAGATTTAATGAACTTACCTCGCACCGAAAGCGGCGGCATCGATTTCAGCGAAGATTTCTTTGGCCGCGAAGCCTTTCTCACTGTGTCTGGCCAGTTAAATGCCGAGGCCTACTGTTTGGCCATGTCTAAGGTATATACCTTTGGACCGACCTTTAGGGCGGAGAATTCAAATACTAGTCGCCACCTTGCCGAGTTCTGGATGGTGGAACCTGAAATCGCCTTTGCCAATCTCGACGATGATGCTGCGCTGGCTGAAGATTTTTTGCGCTACCTGCTGTCGGAGGTGTTAGAGCATTGCGAAGACGACCTCGCCTTCTTTAATGAGTTTGTGGATCAGGGCGTCTTAGCTCGTCTCCAAAAAGTGGCTGGCACCAGCTTTGAGCGCATGGACTATAGCGAAGCGATTAAAATACTGGAGAAGTCTGGCAAGAAGTTTGAATTTCCCGTGCGCTGGGGGGTAGATATGCAGTCTGAGCATGAGCGCTATCTCTGTGAAGAGCACGTTGGCGGCCCGCTGATAGTGACCAATTACCCCAAAGATATAAAAGCATTTTACATGCGCATGAACGACGACGAGAAAACTGTTGCGGCGATGGATGTGCTAGCGCCAGGCATCGGTGAGATTATCGGTGGCAGTCAGCGTGAGGAACGTTTAGATGTGCTTGAGAGACGCATGGCGGAGCAAGGCCTAGATGGCTTGGAGTGGTACCGGGATTTGCGCCGCTATGGCACGGTGGCCCATGCAGGTTTTGGGTTAGGATTCGAGCGCCTGCTGAATTACATCACCGGCATGGACAATATTCGCGATGCTATTCCCTTTCCTCGCACGCCAAAGCATGCCGACTATTAATGTGCTGATAGGCTGATATATTAGCGTTAGTGCGCCTGTGTTTAGGCGCCTAATTTTCTAAAAAAAGAATGGCCTGGGTTTCATCGTCAAGTAAATCGGCCAATGTATAGCCGGTTAAGGCGGTGAGAAAAGCCTGCATCGCGTTAGCCAGTAAGCCCTTTAGTTTGCAGCCTTTGATAATCCGGCAGGGTTGTTCATTGCAGTTAATGGGGTTTAGGGTTGATTCAAAATGCCTAACAATATCAATCAGGGCGATCTCTTCCGCGGGCTTGCCTAGTCGAATGCCGCCGCCTTTTCCTCTTATTGCTTCTACGTACCCTAGGCGCACGAGCTCCATGACTACTTTGGATATGTGGTTTGACGAGATGCTGTAGAAATCGCAGATATCTTGAATTGTGCTTAGTTCATTCGCCGGGCAATGCCCTAGGTAGATCAGGGACCTAAAGGCAAAATCTGTTTTGCTGCTTAATTTCATCGTTAGGGCTTGTGCTTTGCTTAAAGATGCGGATATTATACCTCTTTAGAACATGCATTTAATATGCATGTTTAAATTTTAGGAGCATTAACATGACAACACTGTATGAGCGGATTGGTGGTGAGCCAGCGGTAGATAAGGCAGTAGACATTTTCTATGACAAAATTATGGCCGATGATCGAATTAAGTCATTTTTTGAAAATATCGATATGTTTGCCCAGGCTCGCAAACAGAAGGCGTTCCTAACGATGGTGTTTGGCGGCCCCAGTGACTACACCGGTCGAGATATGCGTGCGGCGCACGCGGGAATGGGTATTGATGATAGCCATTTTAATGCGGTGGTAGAAAACCTAGCTGCTACTCTGGCCGAGCTTGGTGTGAGTGGCGATGATATTGGTGAGGTTGCCAAAATAGCGGAAAGTGTCCGAGAGGATATTTTAAATCGCTAGTGTGTTTGGCTTCTAGCGGTGCTGATTATTAGTCCTCAGGACCTTTAGTGTTGCTGCTTTCTGGTCCCTGCGGCTGGTGTGCAGTGAACAAGAACGACTCCCCTTTGGGCCGAAGTAGCTCGTAGGGGAGTCGTTCTGACTTCTTTGAAACACGGCTTAGCGTGGTAACTACGGAACCAGTAAGAACATAAGTTTACGTTGGAAGTCATCTAACTCAGATGTTTTAACTTTAACCAGTTGGTCGAGTTGGAATGAACTTTTTTCGTTGAACAGCCGCAGCGTGTCCGCGTCGAAGCTTAATTTTTCTGGAATAGTGCGAGCTTCAACGAAGCCGCTAATCCCAGTATCAAGCAATTCAACAGTAAAGCCGCCGCCATTAACGTGTGCGATGCGAGCATCGTAGACTGTATCTGAGGTATTGCCTGCCAGATATTGATACTGCAGCCACTGCTCCATTTGCTTGCTGGCTTGGCGACCGTTGCGAATAGTCTCTTGCAGCACAGCGAGTTCGGTATCGCTGGGCAGGCTTGGGTTTTCTTTATCGAGTTTGGCGCGAATACTGCGCTGAACTAGCAAGTCACTATATTTACGCAGCGGCGACGTAAATGTGGTGTAGCGTTCCAAGCCAAGTCCAAAATGCGGTTTCGGCGTTAGGCTAATATCCCCCGGTTGGAGCATGCGTGCAAAGATACTGCGCAGAGGCAGCGTAGATTCGTTGCTATCGCTGGCCTTAATAAGCGCTTTATAGCCCGGCAGTGCGCTTAAGTCACAGTCAGCCAAGCTGGGTATTTCTTTGTTGATGACCGCGCGTATATTGTCGTAGCGATCTTCGCGGAGGCCGGCATGACAGATATACACCGCCGGCGAATCTGCTAGCCATATCGCGGCGCTGCGATTGGCGGCCAACATACACTCTTCAACTAGGCGATGCGCGTCATTGCGCTCGACCTTAGTAATACTCTCAATTTTGCGTTGCTCGTTGAGCTGGAAATGAAAGTCCGGCTGCTCCGGCATGATGATTTGGTGTTCGCTGCGATATTTCCTCAGTGCTAAGCTCGCCGCGTATAAATCTTTTAGACAGTCTTGATTTAAATCCATCTCCCCGTGAAGGTGGGCGTGTACATCGTTGTAGGTCAATTTGGCCCGCGAGCGAACACGCGCTTCGCTGAACTGAATGTCGCTGATCTCGCCATCGGCACTTACTTGAACGCTACATACAATCGCAGCGCGCTCTTCATTGGCCATTAATGAGCAGCTTCCCTGCGACACGGGATTTGGCAGCATGGTTTGGGTGAAGCCGGGTAAATAGACGGTGTTGGCACGTTGTCTGGCGGCAATATCTAGCGGGCTGCCTGGTGCAATGAAGGCGCCGGGATCAGCAACCGCGATATGTAAAGCCCAGCCATTATCGTTGGCTTGTGCCCAGAGGGCGTCATCGATATCACGGGTTTCTGCTGCGTCGATGGTGACGAAGGGGATATCGAGTAAGTCTTTGCGGGTGTCGGCGCGAATATCGTCGCCAATACTGCAGTCTTTAGGCCAGTCTCTGGGTAATTTGAACTTGCGTTGAATGTACTTGCCTTCAATGCCGACGGTATCGGGGCTGCCGATGTTCTCTAAAACTTTGACCTGAGACTTGCCATCCTTGAACGGGTGTTGGGCAACTTGGCAGTAAAGGAAGTCACCCTCGCTGCATTTTTTGCGCTGTGAGGGCGGAATAAAAAGCAGCTTATTGAAACGGGGTAAGTCCGGCTCGATAAAGTGACCCTGGCCGCGAACGACGTAGCGACCAGTAAAGCAGTCTAAGGGGCTTTCTAGTAGCTTTTCTAGCTCAGCCTTAAACTTACCTTTGTCATCGGTAATAACCGTGATTTTAACGCGGTCACCGGGGAAAACCCGCTGCATATCATCTGGGGCGAGAAATACATCGCGGCCATCATCGAGGCGGACAAATCCAAAACGTCGCTGGCTACCGCGAACTTCGCCTTCACCTTGGTCTTTAGATTCTATAATTTTGGATTTCAGCTGATTTAGCTGCTGCAGGGCATTTTTGTCGAACATGAATCAATGTTACCTGTATTCGGGGCGCGAAAAAGGGGTACAGGGTAGCGGAAATGTGGGGCTGAGTCTTCCGATATAAGCGCGATAACGGTTGACAAGGATGGCCATCGCTTTTAATAATCAGGCTACGCTGTGTTGTATGGATCGCTATATTGCCGTCACACGTTCAATGCCTCCGGGCAGACAGTCACCATACTTTTGCGCGCTGTATCCACTCAAGCTCGCGACCATCGCCCTGCGCTCCGCGACATGGCGGCCTCTTTCCCCTGATACCTCCCTTGTCTGGTTTCGTAAACTGGCTTTTTTACGGCAGTCGCTGGCGCCAGCTTTCTTTTATGTTGTTAACAGAGAGTGCCCTATGGAAAAAGTCTATGTGCTTGATACCAATGTTTTATTGCATGATCCAATGGCGATAAATGCCTTTCATGAGCATCGGGTGGTGATTCCGATGACCGTGCTGGAGGAGTTAGATCACATTAAAGACCGGCGCGACAAAGACGTCAGTCGCGAGGCGAGGATAGCAATCAATGCTATCGATAAAATTCTATTTAATGCCAGCCCCAAGGCGATTCAGGAGGGAGTGCCAATTCCCAGTGCGCTCGGTGGCGAAGAGACCGGTAGTTTGGCCATTTTTCCTGATCAATTAATTAACCACGATGTACCCGCACCCTATCTTGATGGCAGTCAGCATCAAGCAAATGATAACCGTATCATCAATGTCGCACTGAATTTACAAGTGAAAAACCCGAATGCCTATGTGTGTTTGGTAACTAAAGACATCAATATGCGATTGAAAGCCAAGGGTTCGGGGCTGGAAAATGTAGAGGATTACCGCAAAGACCGCGTACTTGAAGATATTCAATACATGGCAAAGGGTTACGAGCATTTGCCCGGCAGTTTTTGGAGTCAAGTGGACAAGGTGGACACTCTCAGAGATGGGGGGCAGACCTTGCATGTATTGAACCGGGAGGTGCTCCCCAAGGTCCACATCAACGAGTTTCTCTACGATGATAGCGGCTTCGTTAGCATGGTGCGGTCGCTGGATGAAGAAAAGCTAGAACTGTTGGACTTAAGTCGAGACCAGCTGATGAATCAACGTATGTGGGGGCTCAGCCCGCGTAACTTTGAGCAGGCCATGGCTTTCTTTTTGATTTCTCGACCGCACATAGATATGACCGTGCTAACTGGGCCTGCGGGCTCTGGTAAAACCCTAATTGCACTCGCCTATGGACTGCACGCGATTTTAGAGGAAAAGCGCTTCGATAAAATGATTGTGGCGCGGTCTACGCCGCCTATGGCCGAAGATATCGGCTTCCTGCCCGGCACGGAAGAGGAAAAAATGGCGCCTTGGTTGGCGGCTTTTGAAGACAATCTTGAAGTCTTACACGGCACTGATGAGTCACCCTATAGCAGTATCGAGTATGTAAAAGACAAGGCCAATATTCAGTTTAAGTCCTTGAATTTTATGCGCGGTCGCTCCTTCAATAACGCCTATATCGTTATTGACGAAGCCCAGGGACTGACCCAATTTCAGCTTAAATCTATTATTACCCGGGTCGGGGTGAATTCTAAAATTGTGGTCTTGGGTAACCTCGCCCAGATTGATAACCAATATATATCGCCATTAACCTCGGGTCTTACCTATCTTGTTGAAAAGAGTAAGAACTTTGAGCACGCGGGGGTGATGCATGTAAACGGTATAGAGCGTTCGCGTTTAGCTGCGTTTGCAGAGGAGAATTTGTAAGTCGGTTTTGAGATCTGCAAATAGTGATGGCAAGGCGCTTCGCGCTCTCGCTGCGTAATCGCATTTTTTTCCGCCTGTCAATACGGTGATATGCGCCTGTTCCTAATCATGGTCGTGGCGTATGTTCGTAGTTTTTAGAACCGTGGTGGCGTTAGTGAGACTATGACACTTATTCAGGAGCAGCGTGAAGCGCGTCCGGCGATTCCTGACAATGCGCTTGAGTTGCTAACAGACATGCAAAAAGCATCCTTGCGTCGTATCGAAAACTTTGGGTGGACGCTTAAATTTATCCGTCAGCCGAGTTTTGAGCCGCCGCTAGTGGTGGTCGAGAACTCAACGGGCGTGAATATCGGCGTATTAGAAGAGGACGGCGGTGTGAACCTCAGTCCGAGGATTATTTTGCGCGATTAAGCTTAATTGAAAAATTTGACAACCTGCTCATCGGGATCGCGACTGGCATTATTTTTCTCGAGCTTTTGCAGATACGCCTTCCATAGACTCTCTTGCTGATCACACAATTCCCGCAAATACGTCCACGAGAAAATCCCGCTGTCATGCCCATCACTAAATACTAATTGCAGGGCGTAATTACCGACTGGAATGAGTTCGGTGATTTCTACTTTGAGCTTGCCGGTTTGTAGCGTTTCTTGACCCGCGCCGTGGCCGCGCACTTCCGCCGATGGTGAGTGTACGCGAAGAAATTCGCTGTTCAGTGAAAACTCCTCTCCATTGGCGTAGCTGATTTCTAGCTGTTGAGATTGCTTTCGAAATTTTATATTCGTCGGATTAGTTTGTGGCAGGACAGTCATATCGATTTACCGGTGTCGACAAGAGTGAGGTGTAAAGAGCGATGCGCACCTCATAGGCTTGGGGTGCAGCATCGCCAAGTTTAAAGCCGCTATTTAAAGAATAAAGCGACTCAAGTCTTCGTCTTTTGCTAATTCGCCGAGTTGTTCAGAGACATATTCAGCGTCTATTGTGACCGCTTGTTTATCACCGGCATCAAAGGAAATACTTTCTAGTAAGCGTTCCATAATCGTGTGTAGGCGGCGGGCACCAATATTCTCGGTGCGCTCATTTACTTCCCATGCGGTTTCCGCAATACGCCGTATGCCATCTTCAGTAAAGTCTATTTTTAAGCCTTCAGTGGCGAGTAGCGCTTGGTATTGCTCCGTTAGTGAGGCGTGTGGTTCGGTCAGAATACGCTCAAAATCTTCAGGCGTGAGTGCGGATAGCTCGACTCGAATAGGCAGGCGGCCCTGTAACTCGGGTATTAAGTCTGAGGGTTTGCTCAGGTGAAATGCGCCGGAAGCCACAAACAAAATATGGTCAGTGCGAATGACGCCGTGCTTGGTGCTAACGGTACACCCCTCTATCAATGGCAGTAAATCTCGTTGCACACCTTCGCGTGAAACATCGCCGCCACTCGCTTCTTGGCGTTTGGCCACTTTATCAATTTCGTCAATAAAGACAATGCCGGTTTGCTCAGCGGCTTCTAGGGCGCGTGTTTTTAGGTCTTCTTCATTCACTAATTTAGCGGCCTCTTCATCTTGGGCCTGCTTAAACGCTGACTTTACCGTCATGCGTCGGGTTTTCTTTTTCTCACTGCCGAGCTTAGAAAACATGCCCTGCAATTGGCTGGTCATTTCTTCCATACCCGGTGGAGCCATGATTTCTACGCCAAGCGGTGTCGCGTTTAGCTCAATGTCGATCTCACGATCATCTAGCTCACCTTGACGCAGCTTTTTACGGAAAACTTGGCGGGTATTGTCGCTGCGGTCTTCGCCACTGCTGTCGCCTCTAGCAGGGGGGAGCAGAATGTCGAGTATGCGTTCTTCCGCAGCATCGGCGGCGCGGTGGGCAACCTGCTCCATGGCTTGTTCACGGTATAGCTTTATTGATACGTCAACGAGGTCGCGAATAATGGATTCGACGTCGCGGCCAACATAGCCAACCTCGGTAAACTTGGTGGCCTCTACTTTAATAAAAGGCGCATTGGATAGCTTGGCCAAGCGGCGAGCGATTTCAGTTTTACCGACGCCAGTGGGGCCAATCATCAAAATGTTTTTTGGGGTGATTTCCTCGCGCAGCGATTCTTCCAGCTGCATGCGGCGCCAGCGGTTGCGCAGGGCAATAGCGACGGCCCGTTTGGCGTTGTTTTGGCCGATAATGTGTTTGTCTAGTTCGTGAACAATTTCACGGGGTGTCATATTTGACATCAGATACTCCGAGGGCGCCGTGGCGCTAGTATTCCAGTGATTCGATAGTGCGGCTGTGGTTGGTATAAATGCAGATGTCGCCGGCAATAGTCAGGCCTTTTTCTACAATGTCACCCGCACTTAATTCGGTGTTGTCCATTAGCGCGCGGGCCGCCGCAGTGGCAAAGGAGCCGCCAGAGCCAATCGCAATAAGGTTGTCTTCTGGTTCGATAACGTCACCATTACCACTGATTACTAGGGTGGTTTCTTTGTCCGCGACAATTAACAGCGCTTCCAATTGCCGCAATGAGCGCTCACTACGCCAGGCTTTGGCTAGTTCTACGGCTGCTCGCACTAATTTACCAGAGTGCTTTTCAAGCTGGGCTTCAAATAATTCAAAGAGCGTAAAGGCGTCAGCAGTGCCGCCGGCAAACCCTGCCAGAACTTGATCTTTATAAAGGCGGCGGACTTTGCGGGCGTTGCCCTTCATAACCGTATTGCCCATGGTGACTTGGCCGTCGCCGCCGATGACAACGTGATTGTTACGGCGAACGGAGAGAATTGTGGTGCCGCGAAACTGTTCCACGCGGGACTCCTTATCATTAATAAAAGGTGGATTTTTTAGTGGAAGATGACATTTCATCCCTACAGGGATGTGGGGGCACCCCTGACGATTTCAAGGGCGCCTTGCGTGGATTGGGGTCGCTATTTTTTCTGGCGAATAACCAAGGTATCAATGCTTTCGTTGATGAGTTTGCTGCGAGCATCGGTGAGAGTGTTGTGGGATTGAAAGGGGCCGACATACACCCGGTGCCAGCGATCACCGTTGGCTTCAACAGATTCCACCTTAGCGTCTAGGCCAAGTAGCAGGATTTGTGCTCTGCGGCGATCTGCATCGGCGCCTTGTCGAAACGAACCTGCCTGCAGGATGTAGCGTTCGCCGCTGATGTCGGGCTGATCTACTGGGGGCTTATCGGCTTGCTTTACTGTGCTTTTAGGCCTAGGCGCAGAGCGTGCTTCGTCGGTCACAATCACTTCGCGTTCGGGCAGCACAGTGAAAAAATCAAATTTGGTGTTAGAGGTCACATTCTTGCGGTCTTGCTGGGCCTTTTCTTTTGCAGCAGCGGCTTTGCTCTCGGCCAACTTAGCCTCGCGCTCGGGGTGTTTACTGATGATGGTGGAATACACCAGCACCGAGCATATAATGCCGGCGATAAAGCCAGTACCTAGCAGGGCGGAGGCGGGAAGCCCCTGCCG
>TARA_R110001592_G_scaffold9078_2_pt1 | contig 15892 bp, 12 predicted proteins | sample TARA_R110001592 | Tara Oceans TARA_R110001592 (sample SAMEA4398387) | marine metagenome | biome: Polar Biome; feature: [SRF] surface water layer (ENVO:00010504); material: water (ENVO:00002006), including particulate matter (ENVO:01000060) such as... | depth 5 m
CGATGCCGACGCCGATGGGTCCCATATCAAAGGCTTACTTTTGAATATCATCCATTACTTCTGGCCTTCCCTCTTACAGATGAACTTCGTGGTGAGCATGGTCACCCCGATCATCAAGGCGAGTAAAGGATCCGAGACCCATTCGTTCTACACGGATTCAGCGTTCCGAACCTGGTACGGTAACGGCAAATCCGCGTGGAAGATCAAATACTACAAGGGTCTCGGTACCTCGACTTCCGCGGAGGCTCGCGAATACTTCAGCGCGATTGATGATCTTACGGTGAAGTTCGATGTGGATACCATGACTGACGAATCTATCATTCTCGCATTCGACAAGAAGAAAGCGGATGCGCGCAAAACATGGCTCCTCGAGAGTACGGCTAAAGACTCCAGTGAGCTCGAAGTTCCTTACGGCCACGTCAAACAGTTGAACATTACGGATTTCGTACACAAGGACCTCGTGAACTTTTCACTCGCGGACCTGAAACGCTCGATCGCATCTATCGCCGATGGACTGAAGCCTTCGCAACGTAAGGTCATGTACTCGTGCTTTCAAAGAAATCTCACCGCAGAGATGAAGGTGGCACAACTCGCCGCCTACGTGGCAGAAAAGAGCGCCTATCACCACGGTGAAGTTTCCCTCGCAGATACAATTGTGAAGCTAGCCAATGACTACACGGGCTCCAACAACATCAATCTTCTCGAGCCGTGCGGCCAATTCGGTACACGGCTCATGGGAGGAAAGGATGCATCTCAAACGAGATATATCTTTTCAAAACTGACCCCCGAAGCGAGAAAGTTGTTTGATCCGAGGGATGATCCAATTCTGAACTATTTGGATGATGACGGCAGGTCCATCGAACCGGAGTTTTACGTGCCGGTCATCCCCATGGTCCTCGTCAACGGTACGGAAGGTATCGGGACGGGGTTCAGTTGCTACGTGCCGCCATTCAATCCAGTTGACATCAAAGCGAATCTCCGAAACCTCATGAATGGAGTGGAATTGAAGAAGATGAAACCGTTTTTTCGTGGGTTTAAGGGATCTATATTGGAACAGGATGATGATTCGTGGATGACCCAAGGTGTGTGGCAGAGTATCGGGACAACGGTCAAAGTCACGGAGTTACCCCCGGGTCGGTGGACCCAAGATTTCAAAGAACATCTGGATACACTCGTCGAGAAGAAGGTTATATCAAGCTACACCAACAACAGCACAACCGATGACGTGAATTTTCTTATTCAGGCGTACGCGGGTGAGGATCTCGTAAAAGATCTGAAACTCCAAAAGGTCATCAGATGTTCAAATATGAATCTCTTCCATCCTACGCGCGGTATCCAGAAGTATGAGACACCCGAGCAGATTCTCCGTGACTTTTTTCAACTTCGTATGGAGTACTACAAAAAGCGCAAGGCGAACCTCATCGAAGACACCCGCAGTAAATCGAACATCACTTCTCAACGCGCTCGATTCATTCACGCGGTCGTTAACGAAGAGATTCGCGTTTTCAAGAAAAGGAAGCGAGACCTAGAAGATGAGATGACCACACGGAAGTTCCCCAAGGTGGACCGGACCTACGATTATCTCCTGAATACCAGGACTGTAGACTACACCGAAGAACGCGTGGCCGCGATGAACGAGGAGGCTGAGAGGTTGAGAAAACAACTCGCTCGTATTGAGGCGACCGGTTGTAACGAGATGTTCGAGACCGACTTAAAAAATATTTGATTAACTATAGTATGAGCGAAGCGGCGAGATTACAGCTCAAAGCTTTCGGTAAACAAGATACGTATCTAGTGTCAAAAAACCCTGACAAGTCAAATTTTAATTATGATAAAATTACCACGCACAGTGAGTTTAGAAAATTTCACAGGTCCAAGGATATTTTAAATCCCGGTCGCGCCGCGGGTTGGCCCTTCAACCAAGTGGTCAAGGTTGAGTATCAACCGCAAAACATGGGTGATTTATTGACGAATCTGTATCTTAAGATTGACCTCCCGGCGAAAGAGACTACCAACGTGAATTACGTCACCCCGATCGGACGAGGTTTTCTCAAAAGCATCGCGATGTATGTCGACGACATATTGGTGGAGGAAGTTACCGACGATTGGGAGATGATCCACGAGAGTGTATACCTCGACCCTCAGAGTAAGAATGGAAACCTCGTCCTGCAAAACATGTCGGAGGGATTCACACCCGGTGTCAGCCCCACCGCATCCTACCAGTTTTCGAATCGATTCATCATCCCCTTATCTTTATTTTTCTGCCGAAAGTATGGTAAGACGGAGCTTCGGGAGGAGGTCGAGGACCGCCAGTACTTCCCGGTGTGCGCCATCCACAAACAGAAGATCCAGTTCGAGTTGACATTCCACCCGCAGAGCTTTTGGCAGGGTGTGGATCCCGGGGCGCCGGAAGGGTTTGTTCCTACCGTCATCGAACTCAACAACTTTCAACTCATTTCAGAGGAGATCAAGCTGAGCGACGAGGAGCGCTTGTACCTCGTAGACAGTAACTATGACGTGTTAGTTAACGTCGTCAAGAAACACACCTCGTTCACCACGAGCGATCGAACGTTGAAAGTCAACCTCGAACCGAAATCCAAAGTTAAAATATTTCACTGGTTCTTCAGGGACAAGTTGTTCACCACCCAAACCCTGTCGACGCACAGGTACGTCACCTTCGTTCGGAGCCGAGCCAAGGACTATCAGTGGACCATGGGTACACAAGAAGGTGTGGACCCCACGTTGAGTTTCAACATGGTGACCAGAAACACCCCCATAATGCGCAAGGCGACGTTCTTTCTGAACGGCGAATCTTTCCCGAATACGTTGATGGAATCGCACGAGCACTATAAATACGCGATCCCCTACAACTTTAATCTCGGTGTCACAGACGACAGGACCAATATTTACACCCAGTCGTTCGCCTTGCACCCCCTGCATGACAAGAGTACGGGCACACTGGATTTTCGTAATCTAAACGCGGATCGGACCCTGATGGAGTTTGATATGACACCGTTGTTTCCGGGTCCGGGTGCAGACCAGAATGTGGAGGGTTCCTCTACCAGTGAAGCGAACGACCAGGCGTTCTCAGGTCAATTCGAATTGAACCTGTATTACATCGAGTTACAAAAGCTGAGCTTTTCGCGTGGGTTCATGACCGTGGAGTATTAAAAAAATAGCTTGTTAATAGTAGATGTATCTCTGTGCTAAGGGGATCCAGGATACGTGGGTGAATCCCCGATGTCCTGATTTCTCACACTTCATATACAACTTCCGGCGTCATACCCCGTTCGGAATAGACTTCAGCGACATTCCTTTCACCGGCAATCCAAACTTCGGCGAGATCATAACCTGTCGCGTGCCAAGCAACAAATCAGACCTACTCAACTCGGTTTCTTTAACCGTGAACTTCACAAAGGATTACGACGCGATGACGACTGTCGGTAACCCTATAACGAAACTGATTGAGTACGCCGACCTCGTTATAGGCGAGCAAGTTATTGATCGCATCACGGGCGAATACATATATCTCCGTCAGAAATTGGACACCTCCTCACAACACGACGCGATCAAAACTTATCGTGGTGGTGAAGGTACGGGAACCGATGGGTACTACCCGACAAAATTCTCGGTCGAACTCCCCTTCTATTTTACCAGAGCCAGTAAAAACGCCATTCCTCTTTGCAAACTGACCAAACAGCAGGTTTCTATACGGGTGAAACTCACGGGTCGAAATACCTATTACGAATCCAAGAGTGTCAGTTCAAACCTCCCTCCCATTTACAACACGTCCCGAAAGCTCGTCGATCAGATCTTCCTCACGACGGAGAACGTATACCTCTCGGATATCGAGCGCGGAGCGTTTCAAGATGCGCACATGGAGTACCTCATCACCCAGGTGCAACTTCGAGAAGAGCGGATCCCCAGCGGTGTCCATAAAAAAGCGTTTCTCCTCGATTTCAGACATCCCACCAAGGAGATTCTCTTTCTCGGTGAACCTTATCCAGTCCCCGACGCTCAGGATAAGAATAATAATTTTATTTTCAGGCAGATAAAAACCGCTGAACTCTGTCTGAATAACGTCGTCTTCTTCAAAGAAAACGGCCATCATTTCTCAGTTGTTCAGCCATTCAAAAACCACAGGAACATTCCAGACACTGGTGAAAATGAATTCGGGGTCTATTCTTTTTCCCTTGATCCAGACTCAAACGACCCCGCCGGGCACATCAATTTCAGTAGAATCATCCATCAGAAGTTCACTATAGAATTCAAAGACCGTGATCGGTACGTTGACCGCGGTAACAATACTCTGACGTTTCGTCCCGTGTCGGGGTCATACGCAGCGGAGACGCGCATACGGGTCTTCGCCCTAAATTATAACATTCTTTCATTCGACTCGGGACTTGCTGGCTTAAAATTTTCGTAACTTGTTATAGTAATGGCTGGCAGTATTCAACTAGATTCAAGAGGGATCTTAGATTCATACACCACCGACAATCCAGATTTCACATTCTGGAAGGAGGGGTTTCACAAAAAATCACAGTTCTCTCTTCAGACGATCGACATCAAAGCCGGAAAGACTTTCGAATACGACGAAGTGCACAAGTTCACGATTCTACCCGATCACTGCGACGTTCTTCGGGGTGTCAGTCTAAAATGGACTCTCCCGGACATCGTCCTCGCAGATCCGAGCCTCGATACCAAGGGTTTCGTCTACGGTGAGGCGTGCAACTTCATAGAGTACATCACACTTTCAGTGGGTGGCGTCGTGATTCAGCATCTCACCACGGAGTACTTAGATCTCTATTACGAGATGGAGTATACCACGACGAAGCAATCGAACCTCTTCGACATGTGCTTGAGGGACGTGAGTTCCAATCCCTCGGAGGTGAACAGTCGCATCACGAAGACTGCACCTTTTCCGACGAAACTCGGTGGTGACGTGTGTCTCGATGTTCCCTTCTATTTCCACGACCAACCAGAATTGGCGTTCCCAGTGTGCGCACTCTCCGCCGCAAATGAAATAGACGTAGAGGTGAAGTTCAGGAAGGTTGAGGAGTGTATCTGCATGACCAACCACGGCGTGGCTGAATTCGAGGGGTTTGTGGGTGCGAACGCCGCTGACCTCGTGACGTACAAGCCTTACGATTTAAGATTATCGACGGAATGTGTGTTTTTAGATCCCATCGAGAAAGTTAAAGTGCAAAATATTGAACACGAGTTTGCCATTCAACAAATTCAGTACAATGACGTGTTTGTGGGCAGGGAGGAAACGGATATCAAAACTCGTCTGGTTTTCACGAATCTGGTCCAGGAGTTGTACTTTTTCTGCATGTACACAGAGAATAACGCCTTCGGTGGGACGTCAAATTACAACGAGATCCCGGTCAATTCTAGTTTGCAGCAGGTGGATCCAGCGCTTCGGTTCGAGCATCTCGAGCACCTGACCCTGAGTCTGGATAATCAGGAAGTCATCGACGAACACGTGGGAAGTCCACACTTCTTGCGAATCCTCCAACCCCGTCTGCATCATCGCAACACCCCCATCACCAGACGTTTTTACAACTATAGCTTCGCGTTGTACCCTAACGACAGCGTCGCGTCGGGACACGTCAATTTCAGTGCGGTGAACGAACCTATATTCACCGCGAAGCTCTTTTCGAGTAGGCACCCGGTGGGAAACTCTAATGTTAACTTTCAATTTCACGAGAGGAGATTTCATATATTGGCAAAAACTCTGAACTTTATTAAAATCAAGGACGGTATCATGACACAAGTTTTTGATTATATGGTTTAAATAAACTCTGTTTGTGATCGTAGATGTATTCAATTATGTCATTTTTAATGCACCATTTGATAAAATTTAATTGCGCGAGCGTTGTTTGAATTTTCTGAGATGAGTCTGGGACCTCATAGGTAAACTTTTCCGCCCTGCAGAAGGGATCAAAGAGTTTCTTGGAGTATCCGTCCAAGCTAGATTTGTATGCACAATGAACCGTAAAAATTTTACCGTTCGAGGTTCGGAATGATGTGTTGTTTTTCTTGGCGTAGTTGGTGATGAACCATTCCAGGTTTCGTAATGAAATACCACCGCTTTTGTTTAGTATCGTCAGGAGCTTGTTTCGGTTGGGTTCTTCTTTATAGAACTGATTGATGGAAGATAGTAATATACTTGTTTTATTCATTAAACATTATACGATGTAAGTCTATAAGCCCGTTACTGGAAGCGCACCCTGGGCACCCGGGTACGTTTATTTGTTCTGGTCCGTGTGTGTGTAGATTGGTGCTCGATAAACGCCTACTTTCGATGGATTCGCACTGCCCCTGATGAAACTTACAGTACCCCCCATGCGTGGCGTTGAAATTACACCTTACATCCCGACCGTCTCTCGTCCTTTTCTTCCCGCGGCATTTCTGTTCGTTTCCGGGTACGTCGTATAGAAGGATCTCCAAGGGAATCTGGTGTTTCTTTGAGATGTTCTCCAGAGTCCTGGTCAGAAGTTCGGTACGTCGTTCCTGCACCTCTTCTTCCACTAGGTCCTGGATGATATCGTTCAAATCATCTTCGAGAAGTTTGGGCAGTTGCTCGAGTAAAACTTTTTTCGATTTTTCAATCACCAATCGAGTGATTCTGTTGTTCATTCTTATTCTGTTTTGTCGTGAAATTTTTAAATGCATTCTCGACAGAGTTTTGAGTTTCCCACACCGCCTTGATTCTCAGCTTAAGGTCGGCGACCTTTCCCGAGGTATCAATCTTGAGCCGATCACATTCGGCTATGAGCTGTTCTTTCTTCATCGTAGATATGGCGGGGCCTCTCTTCTTCGGGACCGGCTTGTTCGCCTCGAGGATCTCTCCAAAAATATCCAGCTTCACATTCGAAAAGAGTGGGTCCAGTAGATCACAGACGGGGTTCAGAAACTTGTTGAGAAAGTAGTAATAATAATCGACAGGAATGGAATGCTCCTCGACAAACTTCGGGTCTTCACTCTTTTCGAAAGCCTTGGCCTTCGGATCACCTGTTTTGGTCAGAAGATACGGGACGCGGTCGCCCGATTGCGGTTCAGAACCGGGTTGGCGTTCGCGCATCTTATTCACCACTTGAACGTGCGCCTGGTTTATCATACAAGACATAGGAGACGTGACGGATACGGGGTTTCCGTTGACTTTGTACGTGTCGGATAGGGATTGGCTGAGGATGAGCTTCTCGTGTGGAACCTCTCCCGCCAGAAGTAGGGTCGCGCGTTGCCTCGCGAGTTGTTTGGGCGCCTCCGTGTCGGGTGCATCCAACACGACGTCGAGTAGCTCCTTGCACACCTCGCGGACGTGTGGTGTGTTGTCCCGTCGGACGAGCTGCAGACCCTTTACGTCGATGTAGTTCATGTGCATCTTATCATCCTTACCCTTGGTCCAAAGCTTCGCCGCGTACCTCTTTTTACTGTAAAGGAAATACGGCCAGTAGACCTTCTCAAGCTCCAAGTTATTTGGCTTCTTGAAGAGAGCGCTGCACTCGTTCGCGGCGCGTTCACCGAGTTCCCAGCTGTAGGCGATGGCTTCTTCGCCCTTTAGGTCACCAACATCAAACTCGACCATCACGGAGTCCGTGTCCCCGTACCGAACTTTCGCTCCGGGGAAGTGCTCTTCGACGTACTTCTTGGTGTCCTCTATCATCTGGCGTCCCTGACACGTCGTGCTGGAAGCGATCGGGACGCACGGGAGCATTCCTTTTCCAGCTCCAGTGAATCCGTACACACTGTTCATACTGATCTTGAAAGCCAGTTGTTTACCGTTGAAGATCTCCTTAATAAAAGGGTCGGTTGCCATCGCCATGTCCCTCTTCGCCTTTTTTCGAAACTCTTTGAGTTCTTTCAAGATCGCGGGTAGGAGCGAAGGCACGTTTTGCGCGAACTTGTATGTTTTATGACCCACCTGAAACGATTCATATGTTATACCCGGGACGTTTCCGTAGCGTCGCTCGTCGAGCACGAGGGTTGAGTAACAGAGATTGTGTGCACACATTATACTAGGGTACAGTGCTTCAAAGTCAAGAGCAGTTATGGGTGTATAATATGCCCCCTTTTGGGCTTCGAGTACTGTAGCTCCCTCGTAGGGTTCCTCGGGGATACTGCCGTATTTGATCGTCGGAACCATGTAGCCGAGTTCCCGCGCTTTTTTAGTGAGTTGACTGAAGACTTTGATCTGCTGGCCTCGTTCGACCAAATAGTTGCAGGGTACCCACGTCGCCTTGGCCATCTCCAGCATATTCAGTAAAATGCACAGCTTCTTAGTCAGGCGATGCGGTAGCAATGTATCCTTGATGCAGTACTGCGCGACCTCCCCGAGCTTCTTCGGGTCGCCTTCTTTGTAGCGTCTGAACATCTCTTTCGGGCTCATGTCTATCTTCTGATCACCGAGGTACAACTTCGACACGTTGTCCAGCTTGTAGCTGTCGAGTTTATAATTCTTTTTCACTTCATGAAACAGGTCAAAAATGAACCGTCCGGGCATGGGAAGAAGTTTCAATAGGTTATCACCCAGTGCGCTCGAGCTGAGCTTCTTTTCGGTGATGTGCGACTCCGTTTCTTTTAGGCGACCGAGCTGATAAAAGTCGAGGCCGCACCTGTTTTTGGCCGCTCTCGTGTAGATGTAATTCAGATCGAAACCAAAAATGTTCCACCCCGTGATAATGTCCGTACTTTTGTTTTGAATGTAATCCTTGAACGCCAGGAGAAGTTCACGCTCGGTCTTGTAGCTGATGACGTCTTCTCCGTGGGTCTCTTTGTAACATAGACAAACCTTCTCAAAAGGCTCGTCGGAACCGAACGTGCACAACGATACTGCAATCTGGAAACACGCGTCGTCGTCCACCGAAGGGTCGGGAAACTTACCCGTCGAACTATTACACTCGATGTCCACGCTGGCAACTACAAAGGGTGCGACGTCGTCGCGATCCACCGGTTTGAGATCCCGCCAGTCGTTGCACCATAGGTCGATATCAACCCTCGCCAGGTTGGCGCGCACACAAGTAGATCCAGTGTCGAGCCACCCGGTGGATTGGATGCCAGTTCTGTGCATAAGCCTCAGGACGGGATCAAGGTTGGACTCGTACACGCGGTACCTGGTGAACTCCGAGTTGTACATAAGCAAGCTGTTCATCTTTCTCCTCGCCTCTAGGTTTTTGAACGTGAGGTGCATGTAAAAGCTCTGCTCATTGTTTGAAAATCCCCAGACGTCTTTTTGTTGAGTCAGAGAATATCCAGTCATACAGTCCTTCCGTAACGAGTCGAGCTTTAGGTAGAGGAGCTCCACGGCACCTTTGTTCGCAGATCCAGGTGGAAGCTTGACGAAGAAGTAGGGTTCAAACTTTGTCGTCACACACACTGACTTTCCTTCTCTGGTCTTTCCGAAAATTGAGATGTGGTGCTCATCCTCGCAGTCTCTGGCCTCCCAGGTCAAGGCCTGAAAAACCACCATGTTAAGATATGTGCTCAAATTTTTAATATCATATTAATATAATAACTATGTCAGCTGCTTTAATTGATCTCGTCTCTGTCGGAGTTCAGGACATTCACATAACCGGATCACCCGAAGTTAGCTTTTTCCGACAAACCTGGAAACGCTATACCAATTTCGCCATGAAGCCCGAGCGGATGGACTACATCGGAACCTTCTCTTCCGGAGGTGAAGTCGTCATCCCCGTGCGCTCGAAAGGTGACCTTTTAAGCTATGTTTGGATCGAGTCGGACGGTATCGCGTCGGTCCAAGACGACGCCTCCGACAACGGTTTCTTTAAGCGATCCGCCACAGATCTCACCGAATTTAGTCTTTACATCGGAGGTCAGATGGTCTGCACGATGGACAGCCTGTTCATACAGGGAGTCCACAACCCCCTTCTTCGCGAGTCGGCCGCGAAGGCTTCGTTCGCTGTGAGTCTCAACCATCGTAAGGAGAACCACGGAGGTAACTATTACGCGATCCCCTTCTTCTTTTCCGAGGAATGGTCCAAGGCTCTTCCCTTACTGGCTTTATCCTACCATGAAGTTGAGATTCGAATTAAGTGCCGCAGTGGTTTCTCGCCCAGTACCACCCCTAAGGTGTTCGGTAACTACATCTACCTCGACACGGACGAAAGGAAATTTTTCACCGACAGGGAACATGAGATCCTGATAACTCAAACGCAAAATCAGAGGTTCGCGGCCACCGACAAGACGGTGGACATAACCTATTTTAACCACCCATGCAAGAGTCTGCACGTGGTGTCGGGGAACGCCAAGAATGCTTCTTGGAATCACTCTACGGACGGGTTCAAGTTTGGTACCTCCAGTCTCTACATCAACGGTACTCCCCTCTTCGAAGACACGTCCGACGTGTACCACCACGATGTGGTTGCGGAGTTCCACACCACCGACCTGCCAGACAACATCCTCGACGATTTGGCGACTTTCTCATGGCCATTCTGCCTCACCATGTCGAAGTCGCAGCCCACAGGAAGTCTTAACTTCAGTCGCATCGACACCGCTAAGCTCACTTTCAGTGCACCCGAGAACGGAAACCATCATCATCGCGTGTACGCCGTGAACTTCAATATCCTCAAGATCAAGGATGGGCTCGGCGGTGTCGCGTATGGCAATTAAGGTGTGTGTCTATGACCACGAGTCACGGAATCCTGTTCGTGCCTTCTGCACAGGAATGAACACGTAATTACGACCCTTGTCGAAAAGCCATCCTACGTTTTCCGGGATGACGAAATGTTTGTAGCCCAACTTTTCAAATAAATTGAATATTTTGTTTCGATCCATGTTATCGTGGAGGATCTCCACTATGAAAATGGTCGATGCCGCCTCGAGACACCGTCGCGCGCCCGTAAGACAACCCAACTCGTGCCCCTCCACATCCAGGTGGACGAGTTGAACACCGGTCGGTGATTTGGACCATATCTCGTCTATGGTTATCGAGTCTTTTCCTTGAGTTCCGAACGTATACGATTTATTATTAAAAATCTCTAACGAATCAGTGTCACATTTCTGACGACTATCATTCGTTAAACATTTTTCGATGACGTGCACGTTGGATTGAGCCTGACGCCGTATAAACTTACAATTCTTCGCCGAAGGTTCTACCGCATAGACCACCAATTCCGGGACGGCCTTGGTGAGCTTGATCGCCGTGTCCCCGAGCCAGGCGCCCGCGTCTATCATCACCGGTTTATCCATCTTTTTTAATATATCCTCCATCACTCGATGCGTCAGGGGTTCGTGGAACGTCTGTGCAAACTTAAACAATAGATATTCCATCACTGGTATTTACTTAGAATATTTTTTCTTCTCGTCTTCGGACATGTCTCGCCAAATCTCACCCATCTTCCTACCAACTTCACCAAAAGTCAGTTTCGGATTCTCCTTCACGACTGTTGTGCGAGTCTCCTTACAGAATTTCATATAAGGTGACAGCTTTTTCTTCTCCTTCTTCGGTTCGGGGGTGGATTCACTTGCACCCATCTTCATTATATAGATGCCTGTCCTGAATTCTTTAATGCGGGGTTAGACCTTGAAAACGTGAGTGCACATATTCCGTAAGAGAACAAGGTAATGAACACTTGACCTCCTATGACGTGGAGCCTCGTCAGGATGTCATGGCGTCTATAATACCCCCACATCATGAAAAGCATCATCGTCTCGAAGTTCACGCGGAGCATGACATTCGTGATTCGATACATAAGATCGAAAGAGTAGGAGAGACTTTTGTTTTTTTTGAACAGGCGCTTGAGGAGGACCATCGACGTGTCGATCTCGATCAAGCCCGATAGAGATGTCAACCCCGAATCTTCGGGGTGATTCAAAGGGCGACACAGTAGACTTATAGCCACGAGGTGGTGAAAGATGATAAACTCGTGCATAGCAGGGATTATCGAGGGTTGTAGGTAAATCCAACTTGCATCGTAGATCATATGGAACATAAGCGCGTGCGTCAGGAATAGAGGGTACACACTCCATCCGAATAAAACTTCTGCGATGCACAGAATCGAGTAAGGAACCAAAAAACAAACCGTAACTACATCATGAACAAAGATTGCCTTCTCGTTCTTCATGATGTGTACACATCTGACATCTTTATGTCGGGTTGCTGAGAGCGGGGTTCGAACCCGCGAGGCTTGCGCCAGACGTTCTTAAGACGTCCCCCTTAGACCACTCGGGCATCTCAGCACAACTATATATAAAATCTACCCTTTAAGCCAAATAAAAATGTATTAAAAGCGTCTACCAGTATAAAGACTAAAACCGTAAATAAATCAACGCGATGAGTCTCGTCACCCCCCTCGCCGTCGCCCAACCAACTTCCGATTACAAGCGTCTGAAAAGGACACTGAAGAGTAATACCACCGGATGGGGAACAGCCTTGAGCGCGTCGTACTTTATCACACAAGGCGCTGAGCAGGGCGTCTCTGCCATGTTGGGTGCGGTCGGCAGTTATGCGTACGTTTCCATGCTTTGCGATCGGGTGGACAAGTTTGAGAAAACCACGGTTCAAAAGGAGTTCCTCGCGCCACTAGGAATAGCTGCTTTTGAAGTGACTTGGAACAATGCATCCTTCGCGTTCGACTTTAGCTACCCCGCAACCTTCGTGGGGTTTCTCGCTTATAAATTCGCTCTAACTACGGTTATTTGGGAGACCGTGCGTGAGATGATGCTGAATGATGACAATTAAAATTTTGTTGTGTACTAATAGATATGTCAGGTGGGGCGCTCGCTCAGCTCGTGAGTCGAGGCGAACTTGACAAGTTCATCAGCGGACAACCCGACACGACTTACTTCAACTCCAAATTCAAACGGGCGACCAATTTTTCTTTCTTCACAAAGCAACTGGTGGTGCAGACCACCCCCGCTCCCGGGGGGACCAGCACTGTGAAAATTAACAAATTCGGCGACCTGTTGAGCTACATGAACATCGTGGCGAAACTTAACGGTGAAGTTCAGCTCCTCGACGACTGGACGAGTGTAATTGAGAAGACCGAAATATGGATCGGTGGAGTGAGAATCGACGAACAAACGTCGGAGTTTTGTGAGTCTATCGCGGTCGATTTACTGGGCAATTCGTACTCGAAATCCTTCCAGGCTTCACTTCACGGCGGGCTCGGTTCTCAGAGTTTCTTCTACCCTTTGAGATATTGGTTCTGTGAACTATGGTCTACCGCTCTTCCCCTAGTGGCTTTGAATTATCACGACGTGGAACTCAAAATTCACTGGGCGTCAAATCTAGATATCAATCGCAGCTATCACGTGAACGCCGCGTTCATTTTACTGGACGAAGAAGAGAGAAACCACCTGGCGTTTTCAGAGATTAATCAACTCATCTATCAGACGCAGATGAACATCCCGTCCAAAACAAATATCCACCAATTGGTCTTTAATCATCCTGTAAAATTCATAGCTTCTTCGAATGCGAACTCCACGAACAATCTCGTGTCGCGCTCGAATGAAGTGAAGTTACAAGTGAATGGCACGGACATAGACGATTTCAGACCTGGGGTGCCATATTTTACGGCGATCCAGTCATATTTTCATACAGATTTCAGTGGGTCCAACTCTGAAAACCTTTTTTTCCATTCTTTTTGTTTATCAGCGAACAAATATCAGCCTACGGGAACTCTCAACTTCAGTCGAGTTGACAGCGTGACCTTGCACTGCACCCAACCGGTAGATCGGAATATATATGCGGTGAACTATAATATCCTCAAAATTAAAGATGGCATGTCAGGTATAGTATTTGCAGACTAGTTTTTTTGTAATATATGATTAAGGGATGGGTCGTTCTAATTATTCAACCAACGGACTCTTAAATGCCGTCACGAAACGGGCATTTAATAGATACACCCCGACTACGGTCGACTATCAACACTTAGAGGCTGCGACGACAACATCCGGCCTCGTGAGTAACAGGCGGGAATATAGTTCCGCCTTACTTCTGGCTGATAAGTTTTCACTAAGTCCTCTGAACCTGGCCCAAGCCAATTATAATCCGTTTTTGAAATCGATACTCTCAACGGATTGGGAGGACACGCTCAAAGAACTCTCCGGAGAGAGTGGGTTTAACGCTGGATTGGATATAAGTCTGACCAGTGATGGAACGAAACTCGCTGTCATCACCCGGGACAAGCAGGCCATCTATCTGAACGAGGGTAACACCGAAATCAAAGTGTACAATTACGACTCGACGAGGTACGACCTCGCTTCACCAGAGAACGTCGCGACGCACACATATCAAAGCGTTTCGTATACGATATCGGGTATCGACTCGACGGATGATGGTCACCAGGTGGTTGCGGTTTTGAACGACCAGGCTCTACAGAAATTCAGTTTATCTGAGACGAACGTCTTAACTTCCGACACGCGATTTTCGTTCGGCCCCCTCGGCGGCACCGGTGATCTCACCGTGAATCTCTCCCACGACGGTAAAAGGGTTTTCGTTTTCCAACCGGGTGCACCTGCTCGTGTGTACGAGTATGCAAACCTTCAAGGTGGGTACTACACCATGTCCACGTCCAATATCCAGAAAGGTATAATGTCCAAAAACGGCGACCGTTTTATCATAAAGACTTCACAGGGTATAGAGACGTTTGATGTCCCCAAACAGGCACCGAACGGTGCTGTGGTTCTAGAAAGAATTCCTGCAACCCTAACCTACACGGGCGTAATCATCGGAGGGACCCCCTTGGCACTCTCTTTTGATGGTAGTTTAATGTTGGGTTTAGAGAATGGGAATGTTAAACTCTACGTGTGGTCCGGAGTTATGTGGAAGGAGTACGTGACGGTCGTGTCTGGGTCGTTTTTTAGTGTAGCCGACATCAGCCGTGATGGCACGTATGTGATTGTTGGTGGGTACGGTGCATCGGGCGCACCGGTAAAGACTTTCAAATGGGATCCCTCCGCTGAAACGTATAACGAGTATGGAGGAACTACATTGTACGCCGTCAACAATGCCGATAGCATCTCAATTAATCAGAACGGTGATAAGGCTGTGATAGGAACCAATACAAACACATCGCAGATTTACACCTTAGCTGACGGAACTTGGAACAGACGGACGACCGTGAGTGGAACATCGGGCGAGGGTAAGGTCGGATGTGTCAGGGTTGCGAATGACGGCAGGGCTTTCGCGACCGCGTCGGATAGTAGGATCACGTTCTTCGGCGACTTCACGAACAAACAGTACCCCGTTGGCTGGACTCAACGCGGAAATACCGTGAGCATCCCGAGCTATGTCAAGTCTATAGCCCTTTCGGACGATGGAAACTACCTGATCGCGGGTCTGTACAAGGAGACCACCACGTTTCTCGCTGGTATCCAGGCTAACGCTGGAAAGGTCAGGGTCTATGGTCTCAGTGGTTCGACGTGGTCCCAGCGCGGAGCTGACATAGAGTACGACACGGCGAACACCTTTTTCGGTTCTGCCGTCGCCATTTCACCGGACGGTTCTAAATTCGCTGCGGGTGGTAACGGGATAGTTCGAGTTTTTAAAAATGAAATTGGGACCAATCCGACCAATCTTAAAAACACGATCAGCTCGATCCCTCTCACACCTCAAAGTTCCCTGCTCGAAATGAATGCAAACGGTAGTAGACTCGTGGTTAACCGCACAATATTTGATAACGCGGTGGCCAAGGGTGGAGTTGACTCGGCGGACGCGTTAAACCTTTCTAACGATGGAAATCATTTGGCGGTGGAGGCGAACAATACTGCTTTCCTTTATGGTATTAACTCGCAAGGGGTCGTATCGCTCGTCGGTACAAACATTTTGCCCACAGATTCTACGGCTCACGTAGGGAATTATCGTACCAACACGGCGAATGCGAGTACAAAGATTAACGTTAACGCGGCAAACTCGCAACTACTCAAC
>TARA_R110001592_G_scaffold64165_1_pt1 | contig 15880 bp, 10 predicted proteins | sample TARA_R110001592 | Tara Oceans TARA_R110001592 (sample SAMEA4398387) | marine metagenome | biome: Polar Biome; feature: [SRF] surface water layer (ENVO:00010504); material: water (ENVO:00002006), including particulate matter (ENVO:01000060) such as... | depth 5 m
GAAATAGCAACTTCTGAAGAAAACGATTTTTTGCCCGAAAATTTACCAGGCATCGATTTAAATGAAGGCTTACAACGCTGTCAGTACAACACAAAACTCTACTTAAAATTCTTTACAGATTTTAAACGAGATTATCATGATAGCGGCATTCGTTTGCGCTCACTTGCGCAAGAAGCAGACTTACAAGGCATGAAAGAACTTGCCCATAAAGTGATCGGTGTGACGAGTAACCTGGCAGCAAAACCATTAGCAGAGGTTGCCAGAAAGATAGAATCTCTCGAACGTATTACAGCAAATAATATAGCGGCATTACTTGAAGAGTTTGACCTTGAATTAGCGACTTGCCTTTCAAGTATGGATCAAGTGATAAAACAATCTGATGATGCATGCGAAGACGCTACGGCTATCTCGAACGTGTTATTCAAGACGTCTGAATTAAGTGAAAGAATAAGTATCTTATCTCAGTTGATCGAAGCACAAAAACTAGAAGCTCAAGATCTTGCCCTTGAATACTTCTCAGCTTGGCCCATTGAAGTCCAGAAAGCTTTATTCAAAACTATGGTAGAAGCACTCGATCTTTTCGATTTTGCTAAAGCAACTGAAATCCTCAAAGAGATCAATGACTCAGTTTAACCTAACTATGAAGTTGAAACTTTTTTATAATCCCTTCGAACCAGACAGTACTATGTCCAGAACACCTAAGTTACGCATAATAACTGGTTTGTTATTGCTGTTCTTAATACACTCGGGCGTAATGGTTTATAGAGAACAGGCAAACTTAAATCCGGAGATATAACATCAGTATCTCCTGTATAAATCAATACAGGTAATTGGTAACCAAGAAATTTACGTAGCTGTGCAGCAAGTTCAAAACCATTATCGTAGTCAGACAAGCAGTAATCAAAAATAGCCAGCGCGGGTATCCAACCATTTTTTATATATTGCCAGGAATCATCGGCATGATTTGCAAATCGACATTCAGCCCCCCACTTTTCCAATAATGTTACCATGGCATTGCATGCCGCGATGTCATCTTCTACTACCAAAACCTTCATACCTGAAAAGTTGATCTGGGAAGCAGGTTCAAGCTTCTGCACTATTAGTTTCTCGATATCGACAACGCCTTCCAAACAGACCATCTGGAGCTCAAATCGAGCTCCAATACCTGGAGCAGAATCCAACTTTAACTGATAACCCAGTAGATTTACGAGGCGCTTACACAAAGCCAACCCTATACCCATTCCTTCACGAGAATTACTCTGAGATTTTTTTAATTGGTAGAATTCTTCAAATATATTCTTTTGCTCAGCTTTAGGAATGCCGATGCCGTCATCTACCACTGCAAGAAAAAAAAATTTTTTAAAAACAGAGGTTTCAAGTCGTATCTGACGGCAGCCTGCATGTTTTAAGGCATTATCCACTAAAATATGTAGGATTCGATGCAGCAAGACGACATCCGTTTTAATGAATAAAGCCACCTCGTCCATCTCGACGACTAACTCAACGCCTTCTTTCTGGCATAGAGGCCTAATGGTCTCCGAGAAATCGTGTACACATTGATGAAGATCGACAGGCATCAAGTTTGGCTTCATCTGTTTATTATCAAGATTGGAAAGATCAAACAACAGATCAAATAGCTGAATTAAATTGCTTACGGAAGTGTGGATATTAATTCCAGCCTTAACTAGTTCTGTTTCTATTTCTTCCCATTCGTTTCTTTTTATTTGGCTTGCTTGACTTCGATTTTGACAATCATGAATGAGCGCTTCTGACAAAAAACTCAGAGCCTGTAATGGTTGACGAATATCATGCGATGCTGCCGCAAGAAATCGCGTTTTTTGTGAATTAGCTTCTTCAGCCTCAGATTTTGCTTGCTCCAAAGCCTTGATAGCGCTTTCTAATTCAAGAGTTCTACTAGCAACCTTTCTCTCTAAAGATTCAGTCGTTTTTCTTTCAAGCTCCAACAACTGCGCCTGACTTTCACGCGCGGACTGCTCATAGTTCAAGGCCTTAGACTGTGCTGTCAAAGTAAGGCGTGTCTGTGCTGAAAACCGGCTTGAAACAGAAACCAAAAGCAGCGTCATAGAAATACCTAGGCCCCACGTTTGTAAGTTATCTGAGAGCAAGTCATCTGGATATATTCCCAGTCTATTTAAAATTTGTGAGAAGGCTCCCAATAAATAAACGGATACACCGCAAATATAAATCATTGCGACACGTTGTTTTAACAGACTATTGTGCACACCTGCCACTAGCCAGGAAATCGCGGTGAGAGCAAATAAAAGCAGCATCAACTCTCGCTGTTGATGAAGTGGTAAAATCATCATTGAGGCTAGCGGACAAACTGTCACTATCCAAGCGACTACTTTGAAAAACTTGGGATAAAAGGGGTGGTTTCCAGGTGAAATCATCTGTAGACGGGTAAAAAGAGTAAATGCAACCAGGCCTAGAGCGATGCAGGTGAATATCAAATTTTGCAAGAAGGCATGCGAGATAGGGCCAAGCCAATGTTCCGGCAATTCCTTAGAGCCGGCATTTACAACTGCCACCATAGAGATGGTAAGGCCATAATAGACAAGGCTTATATCCCGAAAAATCCAACCAAATGCCAAGGATAGCAATATCATCATACACAGAGAGCCTAAGGCCAAATATATTCCAGAGAGCAATGTTATTTCTGAAGCCAAATAATCCTCTCGTGAAAGCAAAGAAAGTGGGTATTGGTTCGAGCCCATAGAGCGGACATAAAGATAAAGTCGGAACTCACTGCCCTGAGTAATTTCTATAGGCACTGTTCGGTTACGACCATCCTGCTGCACTTCTTCAGCGCTATTGTTACGGGCGTCATAAAGTGTCGTTAATCCTGTTGCATCTTCACGATAAACTTTTAAGTCCTGATAATCATTGTGAATAACCAAGATCCAATTTCTTTTCGAATCGAATAAAGCATTTTGCTTTTCTGGCAACAAATTAGATGTAGAAGGAACAGTAATAAAAGCTCGAAACCAGAAGCCCTCTTTTTTATAGCCGACATTAAACTCGTTCCCATTGAGTTGATTCCAATCATTAAATTCTAGTTTTCGGGCTTGCTCTATCGTAGAGACAACTTCATCACTCACATAAACAATATACGAAGAAAGATTGCCTATAGTTTGGTTATCTTCCCTTAATTCAAATGCTGTTTGAGACTGGCTTGATACAGGCCCTCTCTCGAGGATTTCTCCTGCATTTTCCACTGGCCAGGAAACAGGAGACATACTGAATAAAAACAGGAAACAAACAGGAAGGAGCAATCGAGTTTCGATTGAATTGAATGCCAAGGAAGCCAAACTATATCCAGCCATGCCGTGTAGCTTCAACCAAACAGGCGGTCCGATTAGTAACATTTAATTTGAAGAAAAGTTTTCGTAAATGAGTTCTGATCGTCGAATCCGAGATACAGAGTTTTTCGCAAATTTCTGAATTATCTAAACCATCAGCAAGATGTATTAATACGTCTAATTCACGTTCTGTAGGCTGATATGCCTCACCATTTACTATTGACGACAATAAGGAATCCGACTCAAAAACCGGAATACCCTCTAATAACATTAAACAATTTGTCTTTAGGTGCTTTTTGTCAACACGTTTTGAAAAAGCACCCAAGGCTCCTAGTCGCTTTACTTTTTCCAATACAGAAGGTGCAACCACACCGGAAAAAACGACAACAGGTTGAGAGAAATGTTCTTTTTGTACTATGCCTAACAATTCGTAACCACTGATGTCAGGTAAATTCAAATCTAAAAAAACCAAATCAAAAGTAAATTTTTTAAATAGCTGTAAAGCGTCAAGGCCACAAGTTACAACTTGTAGTTTAGCTGTAGGAAAAATTTGCTGAATTACGCTCGAAAAACCTTGAACAAACATTGGGTGATCTTCAATCAATAAAAAAGAATAAGCGCTACTCTCAGGGCAACTATCTTTTTCTCCTTGGCGGGCTTTTTGATCTGATGGTGCTGGCGAATTAAAGATTATTGGAGTATCAATTTTCATAATTTTACTACCTTGCCAAAGAACCTGATTTGCTTTGTCAAAAATTTAGAAAAGAGGTCTTGTTTATTATTATTTTGAATAATATTAATTAGGGATATTTTTATCTGAACACTATTTAACCAAAACGTCAAGGTGCTTTATTACGGTAAACCAATAACTTACAGCGAGTTTGTTTATTCCTTTTTCAAATTAATAACAGATCAATGGCACAACGGCATGAGAGCTTGTGTCAATTCACAAAATAGTAAAAATCCATCAATACAAGTCCTCATTTAATCCCTTTTCGTCGTTTTCGACGATATGTATTTTTTCTGAATTTACCTAAAATCCAAATTTTGGAAGCACTGATATTTTTATAATAATAAGTTCTGTTGCTGGTGGTTATTTTAAGACAGTTGAAACCAGAAAATAATCTAAGACCGTTAGTTTAATATTCTTGATGTCCATTATTTTTGGAATTATCAGGAACATTTGTAAGAAACCAATCACACGAGATGAATGCCAGATGACCAACTATTCTCTAAGCCCGTCTCTAAACCAAAACAATGAGATGGCTTGTATCTTAATTGTTGAGGATGAATATCGTTTACTTAAAACCTTAGAAAATATACTGCGTAGTCAAGGATATCATGTTGTATCCGCAAGAAGTGGCGTACAAGCCTGTGAATTCCTGATAACAGGTATCTTTGATCTCATGTTACTTGACCTAAGCCTACCAGACATGAATGGTCATGAAGTCATGAATTTAATTTCCGAAAAAGATATTGATATGACGACTATCGTTCTTAGTGATGAAACCACTTTTCAAACAGTCAGTAAGGCTCTGCGACGTGGTGCATTTGATTATGTTGAAAAGCCCTACCGCTCCGGAGACATTCTAAAATCCGTTAAAAACGCATTACAAGCAGTGATGCTGCGGGAGGCGCAACTTACTAAGCAATCGAACTTGCAACAATCAGAAAAATTATATCGCTATATTGTTAATAGTTTCCCAGATATTGTCTTCATGTTAAATAACAAAGGGTTATTCACTTTTTTTAATAATAGGATAGAAAGCGTTCTAGGATATAATAAAAATGAGTTAATTGGGCGTCACTATCAAACAATTATTGATCCGCTTGATTTAGGCCGTGCAAATATATACTTCAAGGAACAGCTTGAGAATAACAAAAGCTCATGGATTGCTGAATTTAGATTAAAGCCTAATAATCAGCCCCATAATGTTCGTCATTTTGAGATAGCATCTTTTTCTATAGATAAACCAATTAGAAACACCTATGCGGCCCACTACAACACCTCTGGAAAATTTAATATCATTGGTACAGCCAAAGATATAAGTGAACGAAAAAAAGCTGAAGAATTTATTCATCTACATGCGTGCCACGATACGGTCACTCTATTGCCTAAAAAAGCACTATTTATGGATATTCTAAGGCTTTCAATAGCTCAGGCCAAAAGAAATAAATATAACTTTGCTATCATGCTTTTGGATATAAACGGCTTCAGTTTCGTCAATGATTCATTTCGTTTAGCGTTTGTAAATAAACTACTTAAAATGGCTACTCAAAGGATCGAAAACTGTTTAAGTGATTGCGATACCCTAGCCCATTTTGATGATAAATTCATAATACTACTGCCCCCACCTTCTTTACCTGACGAGGCACAAGTTTCTGCCAATAAAATTATCGATGCATTAAAAACACCCTTTAAAGTTGAGAATCATGAAGTTGATATTTGTGTGAGCATTGGCATAGCTAGCTATCCTAATGATGGTGATAGCATAGACGCATTAATCCAAAATGCTGATACAGCCATGCAACACGCCAAAGATCTTGGATATGGTAGCTTTCAACACATGAATAATAAGAAAATGGGGTAGTTCTATCTAGCGCATCCATCTCGGCTATCACTTCTAAGTACTCACTTACAATTGAAAATTGTACTTCATCACAAAACCCTACAAAAAAACCTCAGACAACGGACTTTTCGTCGGATCCGACGATATACCTTCATTTTGGTTTTACCTAAGATGAATTTTCAACAATAAAAAGAGGTCACAATTCTTATTTGAATTGTTTGACCCAAAAATTCAACAACTTATTTAAAAGGCAAAGACAATGAAAAACACATACAAATTTGCTACCGCTGCCATAGCGGTGATGTTAAGTTTTGGTGCAAATGCAGAAAGCTGGAGTTACGATGACCCATCGGTTTGGGGTGATATCCATGGTTATGAAACCTGCGGTACAGGCACAGAACAATCGCCAATCGATTTAGATTTATCTTCATCAGTAGAAGATGATGATTTGGAAAAGCTAAAACACAAATTTAACTCAGTTCCTTTAAATGTTATTAACAACGGCCACACTGTGCAGATAAACACAGATGCGCGTAGTTACACAAAAACTGAACTTGGTAAGCAACGTTTATTACAATTTCATTTCCATTCACCAAGCGAGAACACATTAAACGGCGAGCACTTCCCTTTAGAAGCTCATTTTGTGCACATTAACGATGATGGCGCATTGAGCGTAGTAGGTATTTTCTTTGAAGAAGGCGATTCTAATTCTACATTACAAGAAATTCTTGAAGCCTCACCTCACACCGTAGGAACTAACGAGTCTGGTCATTCAATTGATCCTAACGACGTATTAGGTGGTAAAAAAACCAGCGAATACTTCCGCTTTTCAGGTTCTTTAACCACACCACCTTGCACTGAAGGCGTTAACTGGTATGTGTCACAAGACACTCAGTCGGTGTCTAGCTTCCAAGTAGAAGAGTTCGTCGAGTTGTTTCACGGCGGTAACTCACGCCCAGTTCAACCATTGAATGCTCGTACTTTACGTACCACAGAAGATTAAAAATATTAACCGAGAAAGCAATACAATATCTCGGTTATTCCCTTTTTGAGAATTTTGCACTACCTGGCTTGTACACAATATTTACCTCCTTTTGAGGTGATAGTGCTCTCGTGCAAAATTCTCATTTTTAAAAAAATCTGCTTATCAAACTTAAAATAATTCTTAATTTTTAGGAAATTGTAGTATGCGAAAACTTGTATGAACTGGTAATAGATAACTAATAATATGCCACGCCAGAGTCAGATAAGAGGTTCGTTATATTTTATTGTTATGTGGGATATTAATTTTTGTAGATTCCTCTCTAATATGCGTATTGGACCCCTGAATGCATTTTACTATTAAACAGAAGATTAGCATCGTTTTCGCAGTACTTGTACTGGGCAGCCTGTTTACAACTTTATCTCTGTACATCGCATTTATTATAGTCGATAAGTCTGTACACAGCATCGCAGACTCTGCAGAGCCCGCACGTGAGGCGAGCTTCGAAATGGAGATAAATACAATTGGTCTAGGTCTAGGTGTATTCAAATATCTGGAAACTCTCTCTCCTGAGCACCGTCAGCGAGTCATTAAAGATGATAAAGACTTTCGTCGCTTCAAAAGACAATATGAGCAAAATATTGTTACTGATCGTGGTCTGAAATTAAGTACTCGAGTGAGCACACTTTATGAAGAGTACAAATCGCTTGCAGACACACTACTCGACGATTCTGATGATCAAACTGCACTATTAGCTAATACTCATGCCAGCATCAATACTGTACGCTTCCTCATACAAAATGACCTAGAGCCACTATTTTCAGATACCGAACCCAAATCTTTGGTTCATGAAAAAACAAGACAACTAATATCAATTTCTAAAAGTATCACAAACTCAGTTTACGAGCTGAGCATTTACCTCACGCCTAGATTGAATGATAAAACCTTAGTGAGGGAATCGATCAACCAAAATAAAAAGCTTATACAACGCTCCATCGCCAAGCTCAAACAACTGAAGCCTTCTCCTCAGGAACTTTTGTATATACAAGCTGTGGAAGAACATTTTCAGTATATTTATCCCACTATTCAAACGATTCTCGCTTCCTACGATAAGCGCATAAGCAATATTTCACGGTTTATCCAGCTGCGCCAAGTTATTGATGACATATTAGATGATGAGTTACAGCACCTTGCCACCGTGGATTTGGCCCAAGCCAAAGAATACGCTAAAGATGCGAGTAATATCGCATTAGTCATTATCTGTATTTTGCTTCCGCTAATGACAGTACTCACAATTATTGGTGGCATCCATCTTTACCGCGTGATTGCAAAACCTATTCATTATCTGATACGGGGTACAAAAAAAGTTAGCACTGGTGACCTTAGCTATCGGCTAAGCCTAGAAGGAAATAATGAATTCACCACACTCGCTGATCGTTTTAACCACATGGTCGAACGCTTGCAAGTTACGATGGTTTCCAAGATCGAATTGGAAAAAAGCGAAGAGAAATTTCGCATACTGACAGAACATTCTCCGATTGGCATGTTTCTAGGTAACAGCAAAGGTGAGGCTATTTTATTCAATCAAAAATGTGTAGAGCTGATTGGAAATTCCCGCGATCAGATTCTGGGTGTGAACTGGGTTAGCGCATTGCATCCTGATGACCGCAAGTGGGTGGTTCCTTTATGGCTAGATGCCATAAATACAGGCGAGGATTTTCATGAGGAATACCGCTGGATACATAGCAATGGCGATATAATCTGGACGCAGGGTGATGTGTTAGCAGTCAAAGATCCACAGGGTGAAATACTACTCTTCATTGGAACACTCATCGACATCACCTTAAGAAAATCCACTGAGGCGTCACTACGTGAAAGTGAAGAACGATTTCGGCTTCTGGTGGAGATTGCCCCGGAGTCCATTTTTATTCATCAGGATCGCAAGTTTATTTTTGTAAACATGGTTACCGCAACAACATTCAAAATGTCAAATCACCATGAGCTTATAGGACAGTCTATTTTTGATTTTGTGCACCCAGACTATAAAAAAATCATTGAAAATTTCAACTTAGCAATTGAACAATATCAAAATAATAATCCTGTAATCGAAGTTCAGTTATTGCACAAAGATGGTACTGCCTTCTTTGCCGAGATGTCGGGTGTACACTTTGTATATGAAGGAAAGCCTGCTATTCAAATTATCATGCGCGATATCACTGACCGTAAGCATAAAGAGGCACTACTACAACATCTTGTAAATTTTGACCAACTCACAAACCTACCTAACAGAATGATGTACTCAGACCGTTTGCAGCAAGCAATCAATGATGCCAAACGACGCAATCGAATGGTAGGCATAATGTTTCTTGATCTTGACCGTTTCAAAAACGTTAATGACTCTATGGGACACGCACTTGGTGATGAATTACTTCAGTCCGTTGCACATATTCTACGTGGAACATTACGCGCCAGCGATACGGTGGCACGCCTTTCAGGTGACGAATTCGCCTTCGTTATAGCCGACATGATGCATGAAGACGAAGCAAGTTTGGTGGCAAGTAAAATAATAGCTGCTCTGGATGATCCTATTAAGGTTGGTTATACCTCGATTCGTATAACGGCAAGCATAGGTATTAGCATTTACCCTTTGGATGACTTGGAAGTCGTCAACCTTCTGCGAGACGCCGACGCAGCGATGTATGTCGCTAAGAACTCTGGCCGTAACAATTACGTTTATTACAAACCATCGATGACAATAAGTGCGAACGAAGCATTAGCACTGGAACAGGATTTACGCATAGCAATAATAAATAATGAATTGAGCCTACATTATCAACCAATATTTGATAGTCAGAGCGGTTGCATAATCAGTGTTGAGGCCTTAGCTCGTTGGCAGCATGCAGATCGTGGCATGATTCCACCTGATAAATTTATCCCCACCGCAGAGGAAACAGGTTTGATTATTAAACTGGGTGATTGGGTTATTCAGACCGTCTGTGCACAACTTAAAACATGGCATGAAAGCGGCTATGCGATTAACAATGTATCAATTAATGTTTCTTACGCACAGTTCAATGACCAGTTACTTCCTACAATACTGCAAGCACTAGAGATCAATTCCCTGACCCCCTCTGAGCTTACAATAGAGGTAACTGAGAGCTTATTAATGAAAGATGTCGATAAAACGACCAAAATACTAAATTTAATTCACGAACACGGCATTCAAATCTCCATGGATGACTTTGGCACCGGCTATTCATCTCTTAATATGTTGTGGAAATTCCCAATAGATATACTCAAGATTGATCGTGGTTTCGCTCAAGAAATAGAGTCCAGTGCTGACAACGTAGCCATTGTTCTTGCAATAATTGCGATGGCCAAGTCTCTCAACCTAACAACGATTATCGAGGGTATTGAAACCATCTCTCAAAAGGCGATTCTACTAGCTATGGGTTGCGATCAATTCCAAGGTTTCTATTTTAGCAGGCCGCTTGACACTAAAACCCTAGAAGATAATTTCTTTATAGATAAAGATTGTTTTACAACGTTTCAAGTTAGTCACGACACCTAGGTGAGCTATGGACCTTTAAAAGAAAAGACAGGCTAAAAACTCTTTTACACCCTTCAAGATGGTTATGAAAAATTGATATAGACGCTAATTTCAAACTAACAAATGTTTGCGTTAGGCAATGTCGATTTAGTAATTATTTATTATTCAAACTTTAGATATAGTTAGGACTATTCTATGAAATACGTACTGAATAACTTTTCAATTAAGACCAAAATCATCGGATGCTCATCGTTATTATTGATCTTACTTTTAAGCAATTTCGGTTTAGCATTATATGCAATGAATAAAATTGGCAACGAGCTTGAAGTTATTACCAAGGTAAATATTCCCTTGACAGAAATCATAACTGCCATTGCAGAGCATCAGATGGAAGGAGCCCTTCATTTTGAGCGAGCATTACGCTTCGGAGGTCTTCAGCAGAAAACAGGTAAAGACATCACCCTCCTCGATACCGAAATTTCCTTATTTGAGCAGTTTAGTAAACATGTAAATACCGAAATTCAAGAGGGAAAATTGCTAGCTAAGGCCTCTATCAGAAAAACATTCAGTATTGAAAATAGAAAAGAGTATGAACATGTGGTTCAGCTAATAACTAAAATTGAGAAAGAATATGCTGATTTTGAACAGCGAACCAGACAGATTTTTGAGCTATTGAGACAAGTAAAAATAGACGAGGCTAATGCACTTATAGTGAAGGCAGAATATGAGGAAGAACAATTAATCTATGTGCTCAAAATATTACTAAGCAAAATCCGGAAGTTCACCAAAGATGCCTCACTCGATGCAGAAGAATATGAGCATGTAGCGATTAAAATACTAGGTGTCGTTGCTTTACTTTCGTTAATTATCGGAAGCATTTTTAGTTTAATTATTGCTAATAATATAATTAGACGACTTGATGTGACGATTTGGAAACTAGAGGCTCTTACCGATAATGACCTCACTATCCAAGTAACCGTGGATGGGAAAGATGAAGTTAGCCGGCTACAGCAATCCATAGTGATATTAAGCAAGCACTTGCGACATTTAATTTCACAGATTCATAACACGACAGTACAACTTGCCTCAACTGCGGAAGAAGTATCCGTAGTAACAATACAAACGAGCAGTAATATTGAGCAACAGCAGTCAGAGACAGAAATGGTAGCAACGGCAATGAATGAACTGAGCGCAACCGTTCAAGAAGTGACCCAGAATATTGGGAATACTTACACCGCTGCAAATAGTGCCAGTAAAGAAACCATGACTGGTTATACCATCGTAAAAGATAACATTCAGGCTATTGATCAACTGGCTGAACAAATTAACACCGCAGCAGAAATTATTGCTGAAGTCGAAAGGGACAGTGAACTAATTAATAACGTGCTGAATATGATCAAAAGTATTGCCGATCAGACTAATTTATTGGCCTTGAATGCAGCTATTGAAGCTGCCCGTGCTGGAGAACAAGGGAGAGGATTTGCTGTAGTAGCAGATGAAGTGCGGACATTAGCTAGCCAAACTCAGGAGAGCACTGAAAAAATCAATATCATTATAAAGCGGCTTCAGACAGGATCTCAAATGGCAGTGAATGCGATGAATCTTAGTTGCGAAAAGGCCAAGCTTACTGTTAATCAGGCAAAATTGGCGGGCGCTTCTCTAAAGAGTATTGCGGAATCTGTGTCTGAAATTGATTTAATGTGTAGCCAAATTGCAACAGCGACTGAAGAACAGAGTGCAGTGACAGAAGAAATGAGCAGTAACATCGTTCGGATAAACGATATGGCAATTCAAAATTCCACAGCGGCCAAAGAAGTATCTAATGGAGGGAAAGATTTTGCACGTATGGCTATTGAACTTCAACAATTAGTTGAGCAATTTAAAACCTAACTGTGAAAGTGCTTTGATAGTAAAGGTAATAAATGTAAAGAAATAGGCAATCATTCCTTTTTGTCTAGCTCTTCCCCCTTCGCTTTCTTGCATTCTTAAAGAGATTTCTTTAGTAGCTTAGCCAAAGATAAGTGCTAACTCTTCCATCAGAAAGTCATAAACCAGTCTTATTCTACGATTTGTCCGTAATTCACGGTGGGCAACTAGCCAGGTTTCAGCGATAAAAGGCGAAATTTGATCAGAGACTATACAGACCTTTGGCTCTCTTTCACCGATGTAGTCAAACATGACACCAATACCTAAACCTTCTTTGACAAGAGCCCAATGAGCGATATGACTTTCTGTTGTATATAGAAAGTTCTTCGGACTTAGTGACAAGCCAATATCTTTCATGCCCTTTAGATAAGGATCGTTGTTTACAAAGCCAATAAAGCTAGCATCTTGGAGCTGTAAGCAGGTTTTCGGCTTACCTATTCGATCAAGATAATCGGGACTGGCATACAGAAAAGCTTTGCTATTTTCGAGCTTTCTAGCAATCAAGTCAGAATGGGTTGGTTGATAGTTACGTATTGCAATATCTGCTTCGCGTCGTCTCAAATCACTCGAAGCGTTTGAAGCAATCAGTTCAATTAAAATTCCCGGTTCTTGTTCTCGTAACTTTTTTAGTAAGGGCGGCAGTATAAATATAGCGACGGCTTCGGTAGCCGAAATACAAACCGTACCTTCCACTAGGTTTGATTTCCCCGATGCAGCCAAGGAAAATTTATTTGCCGCTTCACCCATCGCCTTCACATGCTCAATCAACTCTAGGCCACTAGGCGTAATTTCCAAACCTCTGCCTATACGTTCAAAAAGGACGACGCCCAGTTCGTGCTCCAGTGCTGCTACTTGTCGACCAAGGGTGGACTGAGTTGTTTTTAATGCTCTAGCAGCAGCCGAAAGAGAACCCTCTTCCGCAGTCACTAGAAATGCTCTTGCACGATTCCAATCGAACTTGATAGATTTCCAATCCATTTTTTATAAACCCTTATCATTCGATCTATGCATAAACGCATTTAAGAACCGCGAATTCTACTATTTTATATACAGATATGCATCTATATAATAACTACTCATTGCAGAGGTAAACATGAGTAATAAAACTAAATTTTGGAATAAGATCGCTAAAAAATATGCTGACAAACCTGTAGCTGATCAGGCTGCCTATGAGAAAAAATTACAGCTTACCCGGAACTACTTTCAGCCCGACATGGAGGTGTTAGAAATTGGCTGCGGTACAGGCACAACTGCCCTTTCACACGCCCCTTTTGTAAAGCATATTTATGCTCTGGATTTTTCTGAGAGTATGATTCAAATATGCAAAGAAAAAGCAAAATCATTGTCTATCGAAAATATTGATTTCGAATGTAAAGATATCGAACAACTATCAAAAAAAAATAATAGTTATGATGTCATCATGGCGCATAGCGTGCTTCATCTCATTAACGACAAGCAAGCCATGATTAATAATGCTTATGAACTGCTTAAACCTGGTGGTATTTTCGTCAGCAGTACGGCTTGCTTGGATGGTTTCTATGTCGTTCTAAAGTACGTTTGGCCAATAATGCGTTGGTTCTTGGGCTACCCAATGTTGAAATTCTTTAGTCAACAACACCTTATTGAAGATCATATCGCTGCAGGCTTCACTATTGATTATCAATGGCAGTCCAGCAATCAAGGCTTGTTTCTGATTGCCAAAAAAGCCGAACCAATCGCGTCTATAAAACAATGAACAAGTCTTCATCCTGGACCAACATAGCAATCAAATGTTGTCTTATTTTACTCGCATTTCTGTATCAGTTCAGTATTAGCGAATCTGAATTCATCAACTTATTTAATACCAACGAATATATAAACATATACATCGTTTTAGTAGTGAGTTCCGTAATCTATGCCTTTCTTTTGGCAATACCCTACTTTCCGGGGATAGAAGTAGGTATTGCTATCATGATTATATTTGGAACATTTGGCGTTATATCCGTATATATTGCAACAACTTTAGGCTTGCTCGCTGCTTTCTTACTGGGTAAAAAATTAAGAAAAAATAATCGACCTAATGACCACTTCAGAAAAATTATTATTTCTGAAACCACCGAAAAACTATCGACATACTCACCAATGTTTACGCTGATGATTCTTTTAAATTTACCAGGAAATATTGTATTAGGTGGCGGTGGCGGTATAGCAATGAGTTATGGTTATTATAGAAAACTATCGACGCTAAAATTTCTAATTTCACTGATGATAGCCACTTCGCCTATTCCAATATTGTTGGCGGTATTTGGGGTCAAGTTACCCCTCTAGATAAGTTTCATCAAAAACAGTTAGATCTAGAACCCAAGGATTATCTTGTAAGAATTGAGGAGCAGCATGAAAGCGATTGTATATGAAAAATATGGTTCACCCGATGTGTTAAAGATGAAAGAAATTGCAAAGCCTATTCCAAAAGATGATGAAGTCTTGATCAAGGTTTATGCCGCAGAAGTCACGAAAGCAGACTGTGAAATGAGAAGTTTTCAATTTCCAGTAAAATGGTTTTGGCTACCTCTTCGGTTTGCCTTGGGGCTCTTCAAACCGAAGAATCAAATATTGGGAAGTTATTTCTCAGGTGAAATTGAAGCCTTGGGAAAAGATGTTTCCAAGTTTAAAAAGGGCGATAGAATTTTTGGTGTCTGCAACCTACGTTTAGGCGCTTACGGCGAATATGTTTGTCTGCCTGCCAGTTATACTCTTGTTTCAAAACCGTCTAATTTAAGTTATGAAGAAGCGGCTGTCGTACCACTTGGTGGCTTGAATGCACTTCACTTTTTGAGAAAGGCCAACATCCAGAAAGGTGAGAAAGTCTTGATCAATGGTGCAGGCGGAAGTATTGGGATTTTTGGTGTGCAAATAGCTAAGGCAATGGGTGCTGAGGTAACGGTAGTTGATAGCGCCATCAAGGAAGAAATGCTACGTAATATCGGCGCGGATAATTTTTATGACTACAAGGCAGAAGACTTCACAAAAAGTGGCGAATCCTTCGACGTGATTTTTAATATCGTTGCTGCAAGTTCTTATTCTGGATACATTAAAATGCTTAAACCTAAGGGGAGGTATCTGATGGCCAATCCCCGCTTATTCGACATGCTAAGATCTGTTGTTACCTCTAAGTTTTCTGATAAAAAAGCAACGTTTGCGTTTGCCGGTGAAAAGGAGGAAGAACTAATCACACTTAAAAAAATGATAGAGGAAGGAAAGATCAAATCAATTGTCGACAAAATTTATACGTTTGAACAAGCCGCCGAAGCTCATATTAGAGTTGAGACGGAACAAAGACTAGGTGCCGTTGTCGTCTCTATGCTACTAAATAATAGCTAACATTCACTATTCAATGAGTGCAAAATCACCTTACTTTTATTCATTAAACTAGCAACTGAAGATCGTCAACTTACAACGTATCTTCAGTCGCTAGCTAATTCTAAAGGGTCTATTCGATCCTGACGTATTATCCAGCTAACGCTTTTAGCATCATTTGTTCTTCAATAATAAT
>TARA_R110001592_G_scaffold240929_1_pt1 | contig 15870 bp, 19 predicted proteins | sample TARA_R110001592 | Tara Oceans TARA_R110001592 (sample SAMEA4398387) | marine metagenome | biome: Polar Biome; feature: [SRF] surface water layer (ENVO:00010504); material: water (ENVO:00002006), including particulate matter (ENVO:01000060) such as... | depth 5 m
CAGCTTCACCGCCCGAAGGCGTTCTTCGTATGAGTACATGGACTACCCCCAAAGTAGTCCAAGATTTTGTCCGCACCCCCCCTGGGTCAGTTTTAAATGCAAATCAACAGCAATGCGACCTCCGCCACGGAGGTGTTTGGCTGCAGGCACTCGGTCAACACGCGATGCTTAAACCCCGCTGAGTAGCGACGGCGCCGCTTGATGGTTCTCGGAAGAGACGTTTCGTTATCCATATCAGGTGCCCACTTAGGATTAGGTGGGCAAATTCGCCGCAAGGTGTTGAAAATTGGACCTCTGATCAATTTCCGCAATAACGAAACTGCTGGGCTTAGACTGGGACAGTATCACCTCAGCAACCAGGGGCTGGTTCAGCTCGTGGTTTTGCCTCAATCACAATGGAGGTTTGCAATGCACGCTTCAAATCCCCTTCTGATAAGCTCCTATCCTTTTCTATCCGAACCTTGTGATAAGCCGCGTCTGCGGGAAGTATTGAAAAAAAATGCCTAAACGCTTTTTCTTTTAACTCGAGATCTTCAATTACCGTAGCATGACAAGTTTGATCTTTTCCTTCTGTGCGTAAAGTGACATCTGCACCTCCACGAAAATTACGCCACCACACATGCTCTGACCGGACGAAAAATCTTACCGCCTCGCCATCTCGAACATAACTAACCGGCGTAGTCAGAACCCGCTGACTCTTTCTTCCAGTAAAGGTAACAAGCACCACTCGCTTGCTAAAAATTCCATGTAGAGGAGATCTCAACAAACAAATTATTGCTGGATTGAACACCCCATATACCAGTTTAGATATGGGATCTGTAACTTTTACTATGTATTCAGATACGCTCATTGCGACAAACACTCTCACTATTGAAATTCGGTATTTCGGTTCTCAAAACCTTGATGTGTCCGGGGCGAATGAATCACGAGCCTGATCAATCACGTTTTGAATCTCGCTCGTAGCGACCGGTCCGGCCAGTAAAAGACCATCGATCAAGAAGGAAGGAATGACCTGAACAGCCAGTTCTTGGAACATCAATCGTCCTTCTTGAAGGACCTCCAACACGGACTCACTGCCAATCGCCTTCCACAGGTTTGCCGCCGCAAACTCCGTGCGTTCCAGCCAAAATCTCGCCCGCTCATCCAGCTGTGCAACCGGTGTGGCCATCAAATCGTGATGCACTTCGGAGAAGCGCTCCGGGAAGTGCTGCCACACTGCGATTGCCACTCGGGCAGCCAATTCAGCACCTTCGCCGCCAATGGGCACATATATCTGCACTATTTGGGTATCCGGATTCGAGCCCGCGAGAAAAGCCACGCGGTCAGCGCTTTTCTTGCAGGGTATACAGGCGAAACCCGAAAACTCAACCAAGACCAAGGGATCGGCTGCAACACCAAGGCGGGGAGTTGATTCTGCCTCCAGGAATCCAGCCCAGGATTTCGCAACCCGATCACGGCGCTCTTGCCGTTAATGTCGTAGGCCAGCAGCCGGTCGCGCAACAGGTTGATCAGCGGTTGCACCAGCTGCCCGGACCGGATCATCCAGTTCGACAGGGTGGCCCGGGGGATAGCAACCCCGACACGCTGCAGGATCTGCTCCTGACGATACAGCGGAAGAGCATCCTGATACTTGGACACCGCGATATGGGCCAGCAGTCCCGGTGAGGCCACGCTCTTGGGGATCGGCTGCGCTGGCAGGGGAGCCGTCTGGATACACTGGCCACAGGCGCAGGCGTACTGCTTGCGGATATGGCGGATCACCCGCAGCTGTGCCGGGATGATATCGACCTGCTCAGACACCACCTGGTTGATCTCGGTGAGTGCCTGGCCATCGTGTGGACAGCGGCGTTGAGCTTCTGGAATTTCGTGGATGACGTCGATCCGAGGCCAGCTTTCCGGCAACAGCTTGCGGCCGCCTTTCTTCCGAGTGTGAGCGGGGACCGCCACCGCCTCACCCGGATCAGTCTCAGCGGTGTCATCGCCCTCAAGGGCCGAGTCCACTTCGGCTTCATTGAACAGGCGGATCTGGTCCGGCGACAGCTTCTCGCTGCTGGCCGCGTAACGGCGGGCCAGTGCCAGATTGAGTTGTTCCTGGAGGGAGAGTACTTTGGCATCGAGGCGAACGATCTGCTGATCCGCCACCGCTTTCTCAGCCTGAATTTGCGCATTGCGAGCGACCTGCTCAGCGAGCAGTGCCTTGAGGGCATCGATGTCGTCGGGCAGTTGAGCAAGCACATTTGGCATGCTCTGTATTATACCCGATAGACACGTAAAACCCTATAAAACACTGCTAAAATAGAGTTTTTCGTGTGGTTTCATGCGAGCAATATCGTAGCCATCGAGCAGCCAGTTCAGCTGCTGCGACGTCAGTGTCACAATCGCATCCTCCACCTTGCGCGGCCAGTGGAAGCGGGCTTTCTCCAACCGCTTCTGCCACAGGCAAAAACCACTGCGCTCCCAGTAGAGGATCTTGATCCGATTGCGCCGGCGGTTGCAGAACACAAACAAATGCTCTGAGAATGGGTCCAGGCAAAGGGTGTCTTCGACCAGCACCGATAAGCCGTTAATCCCTTTCCTGAAGTCAATGGCATCCCGGCACAGATAGACCACCGGCAAGTCATTCGGCGGTCGCATCATGGCAATGCGGCCACTGATCTCAATACCGTTTCCAAGCTGCGGGCATTCACCTCACCACTGAACCCGACCATGGCCCCGTTGGGCAACTGGATCTGCCACTGCGCACCCGCAGAGTCACGGACAACGGCGGCCTTTTGAAACCGGGGCGGCCTGGGCTTTGGCAATGCACCTTTTTCCGCTAGTGCTTTGCGGGCTGAGTACATGGCGCTGACTTCAATGCCGTTCTCTCTGGCATAGACCACGGAGGGCTTGCCGGCGGCATCGCAGGCACGAATATGTTTGAGCCAGTACTGCTGGCGTTCGGTCAGAGAGGGATCGATCTGCGTCATAGGCTGCTCCTGTGATACGAGATCACAGGGTGCCGGGGGGATCACCGCGCGGATAGGGCGTGGTTAATTTGGCGCTTACAAATAGCCCGCATGATTCAAGCCCACATGCAGTTTGATCGCGCCTTTGGTGGTGCGGAAATCAGCCCAAGGGAATGCAGACAAACACAAATCGATGGTCGAGGCATCCAGCGAGTACAACGGATGATTAAACCTGAATGTATGATCAGGTGCCACGCCTTGGCAGCGAGTTAACAGTTTTCCAAACAGCGCTTCGTATAGCGCATAGGGCTTATCTTCATTGATGCGCGATAGGTTAGATCGCGACAGCTTGGCACTGCCCAGGTGGTACAGACGATGCATTTGCGCCGACATGTTGTCCACAATATCGCGCAAACTGTTTCGTCCAGACAACTGAGCCATCGTCAGCGAAACGAACTGCGACCAGCGGGAGGCTTTACGAAAGGCGCGGCCTGAATGGTGCTGCTTGCCGAGGGTCTCGAATTCATGTCTCGGAACAAGTTTTAGTATTTGTGACAGGATCGTATTACAATGCGCCATGGCCTGATTCCCCTTATTAATACAGTGTTTTCTCGACAATCTCATTGTATCAATTGTGGTGGAATCAGGCCTCTTTATTTCTCCTTAACGGGACAGCAGTGTATCTGTATGATTAATAACTGGCCTGCTTTCCTTTCAGTTTGTCAATTCATTAATAATTTTTACCTGTTGATACTTTAGCCCTTTAATAAGCATAAACAAATTTCCAGGCTCTAGCTCTTGCCAAAGTATTAGTAGGTATCCCAGGCCTCATTGATAAGCCGGGAAGCGTTTCCATGAAAAATTAAGTCAAGGTAATCCGATGAGTAACCTAATTCACGGGCTGCTTCAATCAAAGATAAAGCAAACTCGTAGACCATATATGAAACCTCAATAGTCCCAGTCTGAGGTATCGCATCAATAAAGGGATTAGCATGACGAAAATCCATGCCGGAAGAATTGTTTAAACAAGTAGATCGCCTTTTCGCTAATGAAACAGGATAATCGGTTCCATATAATATTCTCTCAGGGCCGAAATGATTTTAGTAAATTTATTGTGTCCAACTTTAAGGCTAATCTTGTCCCGTATTGATTGTTATCGAATTTGAGATATAGCCGAAAATTAGTCATCAAGCAACGCCTCAATTGGTTCAAGAGATTCTTGCTCGTTTCCCTCTATTTCTATTTCGGCAAACCGCTTTAAAGCAACCTCGTGTGCTACTACGTAGGCAAATAATGCCTTATATTCTTCAGGTGCTTGAAGTTCCAGTCGACGATAAATTTCAAGGCCTTTGTCCGCGACCGGAGGCATTGCTTTTATAACTTGTGACCAAGGAGTCAGTGTCAGTAATACGCCTAGCCCTGCTCCTGTTATGGCAGCTAGCATAAGGCCTGGTACTTCTATATTATTTTCGCCGAAATACTTAAGAATTCGCTCCTTTGTTTGCGCTTCAAGCTTCCAGAGTATATACATCTTTTTTTTCCGCTCTTGAGCGAAGCACAGATAGTATGCTGTTCTAAAAAGGGCTTCTCCAAGCACTTCACCTTTTAGCGTTGTCAATAAATCCTGTGATGGTTTATTCATATTCTGCGACACCATTACCTTCGTGTGTGCTCCACGCCCCGCCGCCTCTGTCAGATTTTTATTCACTCCCAGGTCAATCCTGGCAAACCAGTAGACATAATTCCATTGGGATCAAACTCCTTTTTAGCTTCCATAACTTTCTCCCAATTATCGCCAAAATGCTGTTTCCATTGCGCCTGGTCTTTAGGAAGCCCATTAATAACGTAAGTCTTTCCACCCAAATCCATAGCAAATTTCAGCAACTTTTTGTCAATTTCCTTGAATCTCTCGACTTCTTCGGGTGTTTTAAACATCGGAGAGAAAGAAGCAGCAAAATAAATATCCCCCTCTTTCGTCACTGGCAATTGCTGTATCGAATACTGGTGCTCTCTCTTCTTGCGTATGACATTAATAGACAGGAAATCTTGAGGTCCGGAGATAAGATCCTTAGGCACAATCTTGGCGAAGTACTTAAAAAACTCTACAGATCTATCCTTTGGGAAAACAACATCAATCCATGGAAACAAACCTTGCCCCATAAGCCCATGAAGAACATTCCCCCTTTGCACGTAGTCTAAATAGCCAAAGGTATGCTTAAATTTAGTAGATCCTTTTACTACGTTATTTCTACTTGAAAACACGTCAGATGCTTCAAACGGCGTTGGAGAGTCAGACCAAACTACTTTTTCAAGAAGAATGACAGCCTTACCGTCCCTCCAGGTATATCCATCCATTGCATGAAACCGCTTATCATTGGCAGAATCTTTCATCTCCTGAATCAGGGATTCCACATCAGGATATTCCGCATAATATTCATGAATATATTTTTTACGTGGTGTCACCTTAAACACTGCTTTCGCAATTACACCAAACTGTCCAAGTCCACCCAATGCAGCATTAAACAGCTTAGGATTTTTGTCTAACGAACAAACAACAATTTCACCAGCCCCCGTCACCACCGTCAGCTCTTCTACATGGTCAATCATTAATCCTTCAGTAGGCGCCCCCAAGAAATAACCACCAACGGAAAGAACTCCGCCTACCGTTTGCGCCACAAACCCAGCTGAGGCTGGCAAATGCATGTCCGATTTATCTGCTTCTATAGCAACTTCAAATACCCGGGCACCCGCTTCTGCCTCCACAAGGCCATTACTTAAGGTTCTTACCTTCGTTAACAACTCGGTTTTTAATATGATGCCACCCTCAGATAAAGATGCCCCATCAGTGGTGTGACCGGTTCCACGCGGTGTTATTGGAAGGTTGTTTTCATTAGCCCACCTAACCACAATGGCAATATCTGCAATGGTTTTTGGTTTTACAACAACTTGAGGAATAGCCTTGGTATACCCGCCAAAGTCTGTAGATTCAGCCTCTATAGAAGTTTTATCGGTAGAGATGGTTCCCTCAATTTTGGGGAATTTGTAAACCTTCGTACCATTACTATTGCTAAACGATTCAGCGGAGTTGGATGGCGAAGAATCTAAACTGCTGTAGTAAGCCGCAATATCAGCAACATCCTGATCGGACAAATGTACTGCCATCGGCGACATTGCTGGATCCACTCTTACGCCATCACGGAAGGCTTTGATTTGCTTGATTAAGTACCCTTTTTTCTGACCCGCCAGATTAGGCCAATAATCACTAACGCCAATCCCTGATATCCCATGACAGGCAGTGCACATGACTGCTCTCGCTTTACCCGCGTCGATATTCTCAGCAGCTGCATCAACTGCCAAGACACACAATAAAACACAAGCCCATAAGCCCACCATTCTATGCATATTGATTATTCCTTCATCTCTTAGACTATGTGTATTGCCGCGAGGAGTTACGATATGACTCATCTAACACTTTATGTCAGCACAGCGTTAGACTTGATTGCACTAGGCGCGTGCGTCTCTGGAACTACTTGCAACCAAACCCTGAACTGAAACGGCCCGGGACATACAAAATGTCCCAAGCCGGATACCTGCTTTTTATTTAGGCCTATATCAGAACCGATACCTGACAGTGCCACCATACCAACGTGGTGGCGCAACATTGCCGATAGTGAATCCAGCGAACGCGGTGGCATCTGCACCGTGAGGGAAGTACTCCTCATCACCGAGATTTTTCACCCACAGCTCAATATCAGTGCTTTCTTTCTCGCTGGTCCAAGCCAGCCTGGCATTGAACACAGTGTAACTCTCGCCGAGTGCCAGAAGTGTTGGATGGTCGATAGCATTAAGTGAGCGATCATCAACGTAATTGAAATCGACCAGCGCTTTCATCGTACCGCCCATGAAAGCCGCCCACTCGTAGCTAACTACGCCGTTAACCGTGACATCAGGGGCGTTTGGCATGGGCCGATTCCGTGTGGTAACCGTGCCGTCGATGGGACTTGTGAACTCGAGATCCAATTGCTCAGCATCCTGAAGGCTCAAACCGAGTAGAAACTCCCAACCTTCCCAGGGATTGGTGATGAGCTCGAATTCAGCACCGTGATTTTCAGCATCTATGTTACTGAGAAAAACGTCGAGGCCGATGCTTTCGAAGGTCTGGAAGTCCTGGTAGTCGTAATAGAAGAAACTGCCGTTAAAACGAGTCGTGCCCTCAAACAGCGTAGACTTAAAGCCCGCTTCATAACTCCACAGTATCTCCCCGTCGAACTCAATATCTTCTAGAGGGAAGGTTGCGGTAGCATTAGCATTAAAACCGCCGGCCTTGTGACCGCGCGAGACCTTGGCATAGAGCAACCAGTCTTGGTTCGGTGTCCAGTCGAGTTCGAGCACGCCAGACCAGTCGCCTTCGCTGCGGCTTTCCTTGATGTCGACTACCTGCGCAGAACCGGGGGGAAAGAGTTCAAGCAGTTCGCCAGTAGTGCAGTCATCAGGCGGAAACGTTCCAGGTGGGAACCCCGTTGCAGCCTCAGCGAAGGCGCCAAGCCCTGGACAATTCGGATTAAAGGTTAGGTCCTTGTCGTCTTCGGTCCAGCGCAGGCCACCGATAACGGTCCAATTCTCCACGAAATCCCATTCGGACTGAAAGAAGGGTGCGTACGACTCGGTTTTCAGGGTAATCGCGTTCTGTATATCAAAAAAGCCATAGAGATCGTCTATGCCAGTTTTCATATCGTTGTCGATATGAAGGTAATACACACCGACCATGTTCCGCGTCTGGTCTGTCTCCCAACTTACCCTGAATTCTTCACTGAACTGCTTGCCATCGAGATCCTGGAAGAAATCATTAAAATCAGGAATCGGGGAATTCCCTGACCCATCAAGAAAACGTTTCTTTAAATCCTGGTAGTTGAGAATGTTGGTAATGTGGAAATTATCCAGGTCCCATTCGAGATTGGCGGTGATCCCGTAGTGATCGCGCTTGAAATGACCTGGCTGGGCGTTCAACACCGTATAGGGATCACCGTCGCTGGGCGTACTGAAGCAATCAGCGGAGCCGGCCGGCGGCGTGGGGAATCCCAACGTCCCGGTCGACGCATCACAGAAAGCCTGGAAATCTGCCAGCGAGGGATTGGGTTGGGACAATCCTTCTGGACCACCAGGTATCGCGGGATTCGTGTCACCTGCAGGCCCATCGGTGTCGTCAAACCCCGCAGTGCCGATGATCAGCAATGACAAGTCGTCGTTGGGTTCGAACAGCAGCTGTCCGCGGCCAGTGTAGTTATTTATCTGGTTCAATTTTGAATCAACATATTTGTTGTCAACGTAACCGTCATTCTCATGATATGACATGGACAGACGACCCGAAAGCGTGTCGCTCAGGGGGCCGCTGACCGCACCTTCGGTGCGAAATTGGCTATAATCTCCAACGGTGACTTCACCGTAGCCTTCGAGTTCCCGGGTTGGCCGCTTACTGATCACATGCACCACGCCACCGGTCGCATTACGACCGAACAAAGTGCCCTGTGGGCCGCGAAGCACTTCGACGCGCTCGAGATCGAAGAACGAAAAACCAACGCCCGAAAGAAAACTGTTATAAGCCCCATCGGTATACACTGCCACGGGCGGCTCCTGCACATCTGAGAAGTCGAGCTGAGAAGAGCCGCGGATATTATAAAGGGTCGTGCCAGACGTGCCAGTATCGGTGACTATCAGGCCGGGAACCTGCTGGCCCAGCTGCACGGACTCGGTAATACCGAGCTCATGCAACTGCTCGCCGCTATAAGCGGTAATGGATATTCCCACGTCCTGGATTGATTGTTCGCGTTTTTGTGCGGTGACAACCACTTCCTCCAAAAGGCCGCTTTGTGCACTGACTAGCGCCGGTGAGCATACGGATAGTGCCGCGGCCAATACCGTTAATTTGTTTCTATTTAGTTTCATATTACCCCCCTGTTCAGCTTGTAGCCCAACGTATTGTTAAAGTGAAATATAGATACTTCCCTAGTAGCTAATGCGGTAGCCGCGGCTACGCTCTCAGGTTCGATATTCATTGCAGTTTTCCCTCTATTATCTTATTGAGCTGACGGCTACATCTGGACGACAGCAGATACAGCGCGTAACAACATTTTGGCTGAACTAAACTATGAGCATGATTGTCTGCGTCAATTCTCCTACCCTTCCGCCAGTCTTCAAATACTTACTTGATATCGAATTCACCGTTTACGTACATCTCGCCGTGAGACCACCACTCGCCATCCACACGTTCCCACAAAAATAACATTTTGAACGTGGAAGGCACTTCTCCCGAAGCTGCGGGCGGGGTTACATGGAAGTTGACCCAGTCCCAGCCCGCGTCTCCGCTGACAAAGCTCCGGTAGGATTCGACCTTAACATCACCAACTATCAGCTCTTCGTACACGGGTCGCAATGCGGCTCGACCCACCAGGGTGTGGCCATCGGGGCCAGTGGAAATCGCATCGGGGTGATAGAATCGAGTCAGGATCGGCTCTGGATCATTTGCCGTAAACGCGGCCTCCTTCAGATCGTATTTTAGTCGCGTTTGGCGCTGGAATTCGGCCAGGTCTCCCTGCGTTGCGCCAACACTCGTTTGTATAGTCATCATCAGCCCCGCGAATGCGAAAAAGGCCCATATCCTGCGCATTAATCCACTTACCAGCGGGCCCGCATAATTGTTTGTTTGCACCTAATACTCCTATTTTTGTACATGTGTACTAATAAAAATAGTACATCAAGACTAGAAACTCAAGTGTTTTTTCGTTTATATTGCGCCCATGAAAGAGACAGTAAATGGAATTGCAAAAAAGGCCAGGCTCGGTACTGCCGTACGAACACGTGGCAAAGCGCGAGTTTCAGATATTCTGGGAGCTGCACAGACCATACTTGCGAATGAGGGCCTGGCTAATCTCACTATTCGTAGCGTGTCAGAAGCACTGGGGATCAGTGTCGGTAATCTCGTCTATTATTTTCCCAGCAAGGACGACCTGCTGCAGGCACTCATCGAGCATGTGATAGAGGGCTACGACGAGGAACTCAGAAGAGAGACTGAAACCTTCCCGGACGACCCACAAAAACGTTTTAAGACATTTGTACGTTACCTGATTGAGGATACGAAGCGGCCCGAAGTTCGGGGCTTTTTTTACCAACTCTGGGGACTTTCCACTCATGATGTTCAAGTTGCGAAAAAGCACACAAAATCCTATCAGCACATTTTAGAAAAGATATTGGAGCTACTTCGTGACGTCCACCCTGAAAAAAGTGCCAATGCGCTGGAAAACATGGCACTCGGATTCATGGTCTGCGTTGAGGGCCTTCACGTCGTCAATGGGGTCAGCGATATCGACCGTATCCATTCACCGAGCTTCGATAAGCATATCTTCAAGCAATTACTCGTGATGGTAGAAATATCCTGAAGGGAAATTGGACCCCACATTAACTCGCCGAGATGCCATCACGAAATTTGGTTTTCGTGGCCCAGCAGTCTTCAATGCCAGGCGTTAGAAATTTTTCCGGCCGAGAGTTTCGCTGGTTAGCGCTGCAGATTTTCTAGCTTTCCCAACTTACCCGCCCATTTTTCAGCATCCGGCAGCGATTCTTTTTTCAGGGTAATATTTGGCCACACTGCGGCCAATTCAGCATTGAGCTCCAGAAAAATTACCTGATCACCTGGCAAGTCATCCTCGGAAAAGATGGCGTCTATCGGACACTCGGGCTCACACAGTGCACAGTCAATGCACTCGTCAGGGTCAATGACAAGAAAATTGGGTCCCTCGTAAAAGCAATCTACCGGACAAACTTCAACACAATCTGTGTGCTTGCAGTTGATGCAGTCTTCGCCAACGACAAAAGTCACATTATCTCTCCTTCAATAGTTCGGGCTTAAAGCTAAGACTCATCTGCTTCGATATAGGCGGTCTTATAAAAGGCTCACTTCAACCCCAATCCGTATTTATAATCAATGGGTGATTGCAATACTAAACCCGCTCTGCGTAACGTACTGAGAATTCGCCAGTCAGTGGTCTTGCTGAAGCCCGTTGCATCCCTGACCTCGATCAGCCCAGCAGTCAGTGGAAACGAAACAATCAGGAAATCTACTCTTCGTTCTTCAAACGTTCAGACCGTCGCGAAAGCTTACTGGCGAGATTTAAGCCGACACCAGGAAGGGTCCAGGGGCAGACGGCAATACAGATGGCGCAGCCAGAAGTTTCAGCAAAAAAGGGAATACACTTGTCAAAATCTACAGCCCATTTGTGCTCTCCCCTCACCATCTGCTTCTCGGGTGTAATAGCTAATGGTGGGCAGGCGTTCTCGCATACGCGGCACCGGGAACAGAAGTCGTCAATGCCGAATTCGCGTTTTGGCGTAGCTGCAAACGGTGCATTGGTAAGAACGGCACCAAGCCTGAAACCAGACCCGAACTCAGGGTTGATTAGTGAGCCATGCTTCCCCAATTCCCCAAATCCGCATTCAAGCGCCGGAGGAATCATCAGAATTTTACCGACCATGGGGCCTGTGACTGGCTCGGCATCCCAACCTTGCTCCCTTAACCAACCGGCTACGTTCTTGGCCGCTGCAGCGGCCCTGCCATACTGCCGGGTGACTTCAGCGCCAGCGACCTGGTCCGGGGCAGATTTGAGCAGCTCGTAATCGTGCTTGACCCCCAGCATTATGACTGTCTCGAAGTCAGTCTCATGATGATCAAACACCCACTCTGGCTGCATTCGAGTCACTCCGACCCGCTCACACTGGCCCTCTTCAATAAATCTATCCAGCGAGGCAGTCCAGGCCTGTGGTGATTGATCAGCGGGACTCTCGCGAAGCTCGGGCAGTGGCGCTTCCAGGATTTCTCGTCGCCGCGCTCTTTCTTTCATCAGTTCCGGGTCTTGCGGCTCTCGGCGGTAAAACCATTTCTGGACCTCACCGAAAGGGATGTCATCCGGGTCAGGCGCCCAGTAGACCATGGTGGGGCGACGAACCGCTGTTTCCCCCAGACCGTTGATTTCCATACCTTTTACACTCGGCCTGAGAGACATCATTTCTGGGTCTGGCGTGAAAGGACGATGGGGATTTTTTGACGACATTTTGCACCTCGGGCTCTTCTGTAATTGCGGGCGGGAGCACTTTCCAAGCCGGTTCAGTACACCCTAGCGCCTTAGTGACATAGAAATACAATTGATATATTGTAGATGCATTATCTGTTATTTGTATATCTTGGGGCTGAAAATTGAGGCCGTCGTCGGTTTACCCGGCCATCAGCACAAGAGGATTGTCACGCTATGAACTTACGCAGTGTGGACCTTAACTTACTGACAATTTTTGACGCCATCGCCACAGAGAGGAATCTGTCACGGGCTGCCGAAAAAATCGGCATGAGCCAGCCCTCTGTGAGCGCGGCACTGGGTCGTCTGCGAATTGAATTCAAGGATGCGTTGTTTGTGCGCAACGCGCACGGAGTAACGCCTACTCCACGAGCGATAGAACTACAGCATCAGGTTCGTGACATTCTTGAGCGTATCAGCGCTACAATTTCCCAAAGCCAGCGTTTTAACCCCGAAACCAGCCAAAGAGTGTTCAATCTTGCATCAATAGATTACGGGGGTATCGCGGTAATACCACCACTGCTGGAACATCTACAGCAAAGACAGTTCCGAATGCAGGTCAACGTATGGCCTCAGTATGAAACCAATCTCAAAGACCTGATGCGTGTTGGCACAGTCGACTTCGCCATCGACAACAATCCAATAACAGACGATGATTTTCGAATCAAAGTATTACGCAAGGAGACGGCATGGTGTCTCATCCGTAAAGGTCATCCAGATTTCCGCGATGGACTGACAATGAAGCAGTATCTCGAAGCAAGCCATATCGTACTTTTCCCACAGGGGGGGAGAATCTCCAAACTTGATGAATACTTAATTGAGCACGGGATGAGACGTAAACACGGTGTCAAGGTATCGAGTTTTTTCAATATGCCCTATATCGTCAAATGTACGGATTACATCTGCAGCCTGCCTAAAGGCCTTGCGCTGCACTTTGCGCAGCTGCACGATTTGCAAGCCATGGAGATTCCCCTTGATGACTGGCAAGGCAGTTTTTATCTTATGTGGCATGCCAGTTTGGACCAGGATCCAGCCCACAGATGGCTAAGGAATATTGTGATCGCTCTGAACAAGGGTTAGTCACACTGTGATCGATCCAGAGACCCAGCGATCCAGTGGCTGCAGGTACAGCGTTCTTCCACCGAACGGCTGGACTGTCGTTGCCTCAAAATCATCCTACGGGGCGCCTTCGCTGCTGCTGCGTCTCACCTATACATCCTGTCGTAGCTCCAGCTTCGCCTGGAGTGCAGCAACGGCTGTTTGAAGCGCTCCCAGATCACCACTGATCTTGTGCTCCTCCCGATAGGCGTGGAACTCGCGTTGAATCGAGGAAACGCGCGCTTCCGTGTCCTTCAGGGCCGTTGACACGTCCGCGCACTGGCGGGTCTGCTGAGCAAGCTCGGACACCAGGGTGCTGTTTTGCGCCGTCAATTGTCGGATGGTCGCCTCCAACTCGATCGTCTTCTCGCGGTGGGTCTGGGCTTTTTCACTCGTGTCCGTCAACTGGCGGGTTAACTGTGCTGAGGCTTCCTTCGCGGCCTGACGTTCCTTGTCGAGGAGCACCATCAGTCGATTTTCGGTGTGCTCTGCGGCCTCGGTTAACTCCTTCCGTTGGCGGCTCAGCGCGATTGCGTGCTCATCGCTGAGCCGTTTCCGTTCGCGGGTATTCTCCTGGGCCTGATCCTTCGCATCCGCCTGCAGGCGCTGGAGCGTCTCTTTGTGCTCTGACACCAGGCGGGTAATCTGACCACGGAATCCGTCATTCTCGGACACAAGCTGGGCGTTAGTCGATGTGCAGTCACTGAGCGATTGCCGGGTGGCTTCCAGCTGAGTGGTTACGCTGGATAGCTCCGCAGCCATCGCCTTCAAGTCGGCCGCTTTCTCTTCACGTTCGCTTTCCATGGCGGCCAGTCGTTCGGATAGCGCTGAGACGGTTGTGTCGAAAACCTGCTGGCTGTCCGACAGCCTAGCCTCGAAGTCCCCCCTAAAGCCGGCGATGTGGGCTTCCAGCGAGGCGGCCACCCGGTGGAGGAGTTCCGCCGGCGTGGTCGGTGCCGCCTCCCGGAGGGGTTTCAGCGCCCGCCAGGCTTTGATGAGGGGATCGATGACCACAAACCCGCCGCCGCCGACCTCGGCGCGGACATCGTCACGATTCCAGCGTTCATTAGCAACATCTAAGCGATCACAGGCCGCAAAGACCGTACTGACGGTGGCAATTTTCTGGACCATGTGCCCTCATCTCCCCGGCGGTTCCCCGAGTACATTTTTGTGCCCGAATGCCCACCGTATTTAACATAAACATTCTCGAACACCCTCAATTTAGAATATGTAAGTTGTATTGTGTACTATATAACTTACTTTTGGTGTCAAATTCTATAGTATTTCATGATTAACCCTATAACCATGATTTTATCGGATTGAGTCGCATGTCAATTTAGATGCCTTTGATTGGGCACGGGAAGTTTGGCGATACGCCGCCGACCATCGTCAATATTTTTTCGATTTACCCCGGTGGGGCATGAACGCCCGTGCCATCATACAAATCTCGATTGCGTGGTTGTCTCAATTGGTAGTTCAGGGTGAGCATGTGTATTTTCCTATCTGGTAAGTGTTTCTGACCAACCACAGGCTCGTAGCCTGAATGGGTCCGCATGCGCGGTGCGGTCTCGGGACACAACTCCCGTTCAACCTGAGATGCCTGGTTGCAGGCGACGTAGCGTTTCTTCTTGGGAAGATGAAGCTACGAGATCCAATGGACTCACGCTGTGAGTCGGTTGCAATGGTGAACTATCACCTCCGTTTAGTTGAGCGGCACCATTGGTCCGCAGGGTTAAAAGACACCGTGACAGCACGGCAGTACGTGGAGCGTGCTGAAGCATCAACGGCTTGTTGATACGGCCAGGGCCGTGAGGAAAGATGGGCATACCTGCCCGGGGATTAAATCAAGAGCTAACAGCCTAAGGCTGGCGCGTCCTACCTAGCTCTGAGCGACGCTGATTTCCGTTTTCTGCTATTTCAGATAGCGAGGGCGGAGCCCCTCATCCACATTACCGCTGTGGCCGCGTACAGAACCGGTCTCGGTGCTTAATGGGGCCAGTCTAGCCAGAGCGAACTCGCGGTGCACTCAGTAATTCGCTCGCGACGCGCTGTCTTTCAGGGCTGCGCCGCCCTCGTCACTACCGCGCTGCGCTCGCTAGTGACGAGCGCGCCACTCGGATTCGGTCGATAGATATCCAGTGAGCAACGCCAGTTAGAGTTTGCCTTGGTGGTATCCGGTGTTTCCAGTGGAAACACGACGATCTATAGCTTGTGGGGAATCAGGCTTCCGCCTGGTGCCACCGGCATTTAGCTGCCTACTCTCCCACTCCTCCACATCCGCGAGTCGCCACCTGGTGCAGCCCGCAGAAAATTTTATAGGATCAGGGAATCGCCTGGTTTGTGCCCAACGCCAGATCGTGGCGCGACTCACCTGAAAGCGTTCGGCCAGGGCTGTGTCTGTCACATAGAATGCTTGATGCATAACGTGTCCTCGCTTGAAGATCTGAGTCCAGACGTCACATTCTGCCTATCTCTGGCGAGGAGATGAGTATTTATTCATACCGGGGCGTGCGCTGATTTAGGGCTTCCCAAGCTCCAGACAGCAGGAGCACCCGCAATCAGCACGATGAATACACAAGTGTTTTTTTAAGGTGGGGCAAGGTGTAGGGTAGATATAATATACCTCCCTAACACCTTGATTTTATTAACAATATGGAGGCTCGGGTCGGAATCGAACCGGCGTACACGGAGTTGCAGTCCGCTGCATG
>TARA_R110001592_G_scaffold20926_22_pt1 | contig 15863 bp, 16 predicted proteins | sample TARA_R110001592 | Tara Oceans TARA_R110001592 (sample SAMEA4398387) | marine metagenome | biome: Polar Biome; feature: [SRF] surface water layer (ENVO:00010504); material: water (ENVO:00002006), including particulate matter (ENVO:01000060) such as... | depth 5 m
GTTCATGCGGCGTGGTTAGAATGTCGCATTGTTCATCCGCCAAACGCCGACAAAGCGCCTGCCCGACCATGCCGCTATGCCCTGCAATCCATATTTTTTTCTGGTGGAGAGAAAACATTGTGCCTATGCCGTTTGTGATAACGAACCGAAGGCTTGCGCAGATTCCATATATAAAATCTCACGATCTGTATTGATCATCTCACTGACAAGATCATCGAAATATATATTGGGTTTCCACCCCAGAACATCCTGCGCTTTGCGCGCATCGCACAATAAATAATTCACATCCTTTGGACGGAATAATGCGGGATCAACCCGTACCAAAATCTTGCCGGTCTTTTTATCAATGCCCACTTCATCAATGCCTACGCCCCGCCATTGAACGGTTTTTCCGATCTGCGCAAAGGCACGCGCCGCAAATTCGCGCACTGTTTTTGCCTGCCCCGTGGCCAGCACATAATCATCGGGCATATCTTGTTGCAGCATCCGCCACATACCATCAATATAATCGCGCGCATGGCCCCAATCACGGACAGAGTCCAAATTGCCAAGCGTCAATGGCGCATTGTGCCCTGCTTCGATTTCAACCACGGCCTTGGTGATTTTGCGGGTGACGAAGTCCTCCCCACGTGCAGGGCTTTCGTGGTTGAATAAAATACCGTTGGAAATATGCATGCCGTATGAATCGCGATATGTCCGCCCCAACCAATAGGCTGCGAGCTTGGCAATACCGTAGGGACTGCAAGGATGCATGGGTGTGTTTTCATTTTGCGGCGCGGGGCTGCTGCCAAACATTTCGGATGATGAGGCTTGATATATCCGCACGCGGCGTTCCATATCTAACAGGCGCACAGCCTCAAAAACGGCGAGTGTTCCCTTCGTATTGATATCCAATGTGGATGCAGGCGTATCGAAACTAACACCCACTTGTGATAAGGCCGCAAGGTTGTAAATTTCGGTTGGTTGAATGGATTTTATCAGTGATGTCACATATTGCGCATCGGTTAGATCCCCATTATGCAAGGTGACTTTCCCGTCCGCCAAGCCCAGAGCACTTAAACGGCCAAACCCTTGCGCAGGGTCGGCGTAACTGTCCCAACGCACAAGGCCGTGAACAACATACCCCTTATCCAGCAAGTATTCCGCCAGATAAGAACCATCTTGCCCTGCTATACCTGTAATAAACGCAATCTTATTCGGACTATCGACCATCTCTTATCCCCAGTCACACACACACGGTAGTGTGCCTTATTTTCAGGAAAAGGCAAAACGGTTTTTATAGATATTTAAAGAGGTTGTGCAGCTTTGCTAACTTTTATGATTACTCAGCGGCCTGCAAGGGATCACCTTTACCCACAGAAATACGCACAGACTCCTTATGTGCAGCGCCGATGGCTTTGCGCCTTTCTTCCTTTAAAAACGGCCAGACAAGTTGCTGCGTAAATTTGACAGGCATATGCTCTGTAATGCCGATATTCACTGGCGGGCGGCGGTCTTCATGGAAAAAGGTGCGGAAGACATGATCCCATAACATAATGTTTTCACCGTAATTTGTGTTGCCCTCACGTAAGACCTTACTGTGATGCCAACGATGCAATTCAGGGGTATTAAACACCCACGATAAAATGCCAAAACGCATCTCTACATTACAGTGGGTCAACATCCCGATAAAGGCTGTTACCACGCCCAGCCACATCACAACTTCCATAGAAGCGCCCAAGGCCAAAAGCGGCAAGATACCCAAAACGATGCTGTATAAACTGTCGATAAAGTGGAAACGCCCCGTATTCACAATCCATAGCTTCTCTACGCTATGGTGAATGGCATGAAAGCGCCAAAGCGGCATAAATTCATGCGCTGTGCGGTGCGCCCAATAGAGCATAAATTCCGACACAATCACGGCCAAAACGACCTGCGCCGTCAGTGACCATTCTGATGGCCATATCTGAATGCCCAACAGCCCCGAAGAACCGCCCGTCAACATATTCGCACCAATATAGGTATTCACCATAAGCAAAATCTGCGATGTGCCTTTACTGGTCAGAGTATGCGCAATATTCGCCCATGTCTGACCGTCGGCTTTATACCAGTTGCGCTCATGGGGCATAAAACGCTCCAGCCATAACAAGCTCACAATCAAAAACAGATAAGACAGATTGAAACATAAATACGGCATATAAGCAGGGTCTTTAATCGAAAAGCCATAGGCCGTTGCGCCAAGGCAAGTCATAAATAAAAACGGCCACGCAATCCATGACATGGCATATTTCAAAGCGTTATATTCGCCTGTTCCGGTGTTTTGAGGATTTCTTGCTATCGCGGCTTTTAAGGTCACGTTTATAACTCCTGCCCTATTAATGAAGGATCGCTTTTTGGTGGCAATAACGCCTTAATATCCGGCATATCCAGTTGCGGCAATGTTGAGGGATCAACCCCATTGAGCAAATAGGATACGTCTTTTAAATCCCGCATCACCTCAAGGCGCTGCATCATAAATTCCAAATCCTTGCACTGCGCGTTTTTGCTTTTAAGGGCTTCTGCGGTTTCTTTTGCACTCTTGGCCTGTAAATTACGCAACGTGGTTACTTTGCCTTTGCCCAACCCTTTTGCTTCTTCAAATTTTTCAATAAAATCATCGGCAAAAGAGCTGCTCTTATTACAATAGGCATTATAAACATCCGCCTTTGCCGATAATTCCACAGCCTGCTTCATCAGGCCAAATTCATCCGCATGAACATCCACCTTCGCATGCGCCGCAGCGGGCAAAAACAAGGCCACCAAATATAACAATGTCAGTATCTTTTTCATGGGCACATCATATTCATTTTTAAACAATTTGAAAAGTAAGCTTTGAATATTATGACTGCGCGGCGCGGCGCAGGCGGTCATTGATTGCTACGCCTATTCCGGTTTCAGGGATATTCATCACCGCAATGGCTGTATGTTCGGGCTTATCCAATGCGCGCATCATGGCAAATAAATTGGCTGCGGCTTCGTATAAATCGCCGTCTTTGCTCAAATGGCTCAAACGTCCTTCAGGCAAATCCACTGCCGCGCCGCCCTCTTTCAACGCCATAAATTTAATTGAGCCAAATGATAATAACGCTTCACCCGCGGCGACATCCACCGCGTTTAAACGTACAGGCACAGACGGTGCATAATGTTTCAGCAATTGCCCCGGCGATTTAACGGCGTCGGCGTCATCCCCGCCAGCGCCCAGATCATAGGGAACATCCATACCCAGTGCGCCGGATAGATCCTCGGCTGTGATCCCGCCCGGACGCAAAATACAGGGCGCATCCCCTGTGCAATCAACCACTGTTGATTCCAGCCCAACGGCGCACGCCCCATCTGCCAAAATAACATCCACGGCATCGCCAAGGCTCTGCACAACATGGGCGGGCGTTGTCGGGCTGAGCGAGCCTGATTTATTCGCACTGGGCGCAGCCAAGGGAAAACCGCAAGCCTGAATAAGCGCACGCGCGGTTTTATGGGATGGTATGCGCACCGCCACGGTCGGCAATCCCGCACTGACCAGATCAGACAGACCGCAATCATCCTTGCGCCTTAAAATCATCGTCAAAGGCCCGGGCCAAAAATTCTGCGCTAATGTGATGTCATGCGCGGTTAACTCGGCAATCTGCGCAACGTTATCAAGCGTATTCACATGTACGATCAACGGATTAAATTGCGGGCGGCCTTTGGCCTCAAATATACGTGCAACGGCCTTCCCGTCACACGCATTCGCCGCAAGGCCATATACCGTTTCGGTTGGCATGCCAACCAACCCACCGCCCCTTAAAACAGAAGCGGCCTCCTCAATAGATTTCGAATGCGCGGCCAAAATACGTGTCATATCGCCATAACTAAAGCCACTTGATTCATCAAAATGCAAGTGGTTTGTATGTATTCAATATGTTAGACATAGCTATTCAATAAAAATGGAATTTTAGATATGCGCTTCTTTGTTATCATTTTTCTGTGTATTTTCCCGTTCCACGCCCACGCCTGCAGTTGCGGATCAAGCAATGATACCGCTGCGCTTTTTAAGCGTGCCTCTGCCGTTATTCTGGCAGAGATCACCAACACCAAAGCTGTCAAAAGCGAATATAACGATCACGATGTCGAATATATCATCGCAGATATCAACATTCTGGACACCTTCAAACAACCCAAGCATCCCATCACACAGGTTCTTGATCTCGTCCCTGACGGAGGCAATTGCAGTATCGGCTTAGTTGCCGGTATGGAGTATTTGTTCTTTATAGATAACAATGATGAAGAAGACCCAGAACTGGAAACCAATAATTATGTTGGTGCGTGCACCGGCTCACATCACGTGAACATATACCATAAGGATTTTCAGACAGAATCGGATAAATTACGCGCCTTAGGACAATGAAGACTTAAGCAATATCTGCCGTTTCGATCATTCCGCCATCTAATTCGGCCTTATACTTGTCCGCAAAAATACGCTCATAACCCGTCGGCACAAGCCCGTCTTTCATACGCCCCATCGTATTGGCAATAATACTGTGCGCACCGTGGTCATTGTCACCGCCATAGCCCGCATTCTCTAATTGGCTGATAACATCATCAAAACGCAAGTTCAGACTTTCAGGATCAGATATTCGAGATGTGAGTGTTGCAAACTCTGCCACCCAATCCAGCGTTGCCACAACATCGCCTTGCTGTAACACAATGGATAAATCATCCACTTGTGCGTTGATGGCCTCTTGTGCCTGCTCTTGATTAACAGCAGCCTGAAAAAACTTTGGTGACGTATTCATGTCCGTACTCTCCGTTTACTTTATAAGGTGGGCAGAGCTTTACACACTTGGGGGGAATATGACAATGTCTTATCGTTTTAAAAACTCGGTGTGTCAAAATCAGGGCGCTGATCATCTGAATTCTTCAGCGCGTAATATTCGCTATATAATATCATGACATCCGCTGCGTCCTGACCTGCGCGGTGCGGCGCTTCGCGGGATAAACCTGTATTATCATAAGCGCGCCCCATATCAGGATCTTGTAAATCGATATAGTCGTATAAATATTGTATATCGAATGTCCGCTCAACCTGCGCCGCCTGAAATAACCGATCTATCCAAAACGTGTCGGCCTTGGCTTCGGGGCTATCGCACATCACGACTTTTCCTGTCAGTTCATCATTAAGCCAACCCGCGACATCGCGCACATCGCGCCCCTCTTCGAATAATTGACGTCTTGAAATACCGTGAATACGCCCCTTATCCTCATTACTGTGCTCACCGTTCCAATCTTTCCATGACGCTTCGGGCTTTATCAAATGCGCTGCCGTTCTACCATCCGCATGGGCTATCCCTATCTCCACGGGATAGCTTGTTGAATCCGTGTCATATACGGTTTTAGACGTACCGCGCAAGGATGATGCCTCTATATCCATCACCACCACATCTTCGGGGCGCGGCAACTCAATTTCTATATTCTTATCCATAAGAAGACACTACGGTCAGGATTAAATGCTGTCAAAATATATGCATGTTGGAGCGCAGCAAAAGCGGCTCCGCTATTTCTTCCCAGCCTCATGCAACACGCCGCCCGTCAGCGCTTCGGGCGCGCCTGTCGTGTTCGGTAATGTCAGTGGCAGCCCAAGCACCGAGCGCACAGCAAGATACGCAAAACCTTCTGCCTCTGTCGCATCCCCATTCCATCCCAAATCATCAATGGAGGTCACAGGAACATTCAAACCCTCGGCAAGGGTATCAATCAAAAATGTGTTCCTGCGCCCCCCGCCTGCGGCGTAAATATGCACAGGGCGTTGCGGCAGATGCTTCATCGCCTGCGCCACACCACTCACCGTCATGTCCAATAAGGTCGCCATACCGTCTTCATCATCAGCATAACGCACACAATCCACCGACCATGCATTACGGTCCAGTGATTTTGGTGGTGCTTTTTTGAAATAAGGATGCTGCAGGAATGTTTTGACCAAATGATCTTGCACCACTCCTTTGGATGCAAGCTCTCCATTCTTGTCGAAATCCACGCCCAAACGCGCTCTCATAAAATCATCCATCAACGCGTTCGCAGGCCCGCAATCAAAGGCAACCAACCCGCCATCCTGCCCGATATAGGTGATATTCGCGACGCCGCCTAAATTCAAAATGACAACGGGTTTATCATGCTCTGAAAATAATGCCTGATGGTATAGGGGCAATAAGGGCGCGCCCTGACCGCCTGATTTGATATCATTTTGCCGCATATCCGACACGACGGAAACGCCTGTTGCCTGCGCCAGTTTCTGACCATCGCCAAGTTGCCATGTGAATTGATTATCAGGATCATGCGTAATGGTTTGCCCGTGAAACCCGATAATATCCGCATCCTCGCCCAAGGCCCTCACCGCCGCAATGTGCAAATCGGTCACGCATTTTTCCGCTTCATCAATACTCGGGTCACGCTCAAGCTTTCCGAAACAACCGCGCACCTTATCGCGCACCGCAAGATCATAGGGATACGCCATATAGCGCAGCGGACGAACGAAGCTGCATCCATCCGTTTCGATCAGCGCAACATCAATCTCACCATCAAGTGACGTTCCCGACATTAAGCCAATTGCCCTATAGACTTTATCTTTTTCCATGCGTATAAATTTCTTATGAGTACATATCAATCAGAATTTTTAAACATCTTAAACGAGCGCGGCTTTATTAACCAGTGCTCTGATTTGGAATCTTTAGACGACAAACTGATGGAGGGGCCACAAAGCGCCTATATCGGTTTTGATGCAACGGCAAAGTCCCTGCATATCGGGAATTTGACCGGCATTATGATGCTCTATTGGTTCCAACAATCCGGCCACAAACCCATCACTCTTATGGGCGGCGGAACATCAAAAATCGGTGATCCCTCCTTTAAGGATGAGCAACGTGTTTTGCTTGATGATGATACGATCAACGATAATATCAAAAACATTCAGGCCACGTGTTTTAAACAATTTCTGAATTATGGCGAGGATAAAACCGACGCGCAGATGGTCAATAATAATGACTGGCTGGACGCCTTATCATATCTGTCATTCTTGCGTGATTATGGGCGTTACTTCACCATTAACCGCATGATCGGCTTCGAAAGCGTAAAACAACGCCTTGACCGTGAAAGCCCGCTGACATTGCTTGAATTTAATTATATGGTCATGCAGGGCTACGACTTTCTGGAGCTTAACCGCCGTTACGGCACGATTTTGCAAATGGGCGGATCGGATCAATGGGGCAACATTATCAATGGTGTTGATTTGGGGCATAAGGCCGACAAAGTGCAGCTCTTCGCGCTGACTGCGCCCCTGCTCACAACGCCTGATGGTCGCAAGATGGGCAAGACCCTGAATGGCGCGGTATGGCTGAATGCGGATATGCTCTCGCCTTATGATTATTACCAATATTGGCGCAATGTTGATGATGTTATGGTTGGCACATTGCTGCGCCGTTTCACCATTTTGCCGATCATGGAAATTCGCAAATTAGAAGGTTTGCAAGGGGCGGACATCAACGAAGCGAAAAAGATACTCGCCTTTGAAGCCACCAAAATATGCCACGGCGAAGCCGCCGCAACCGACGCCGCACAAACCGCACAAAAAGTATTCGAAGATGGCGGCGTGGGCGAAGATTTACCCAGCATCAATATCAGTAAAGATTACCTTGAAAACGGCATAGAAGTGATCGAGCTTTTGATCGAAACAGGACTTTGCGCTTCTAAAGGCGAAGCAAAACGCCTGATCCAAGGCGGCGGTGCGCGCATCAATGACGAACCCGTTTCCGCGCTCGACCAAACCGTGAGCCTCGCCGACATGAAAGACGACCACATTAAGGTCTCCTCAGGCAAAAAACGCCACGCCCTTGTGAAACTTTAAATCCCTCACGATGCCCCTTATCTATCACTCCCACAAGATGCGGCGGAGGATTCCGGGGGTTAGGACAGAGAGCGGGTTCGCGGAAATCACAGGATTTTCAGAGGGGCCTTTTACGCTGTAGGTTGCTGCGAAAACACCGCCGGAGCCGCCCGTCAAAATATCGCCCACCAACGGAATTTTACCGATAATCCTGTTCAAGCCATCCATCGGCACAACCGTACCCGACACATCGACATAGCGCTTTTCATTATCGAACGTTCCTTCAAACAACAGCCCCAAAGAGTTTCCTGATGTTCTGCCGTTTTTCAAAACGAGCAAGCTGCCGTTTTTTCGGAACAGCCAGCTAAAATCGACTTCCATTTTTTTGAACTTCAAGCCGTTATCGGACAAAGCATCGCCAATACCGGTCAGGGACAGGATGCTTAGGATCTTTGTCAAAGACGGTGCCTTCACAACCCGAACATCTGTGATCTCGGCCTTGCCGCGTAAATTCCTGTCATGCACGCCGCGGATCGGCTCTCCGTATATGACCATCGTTCCGCCGCGCATATCGTTATGAATTTGAAACGCCTTGAGCAACGCCCCCGCATCCTCTGTTTTCAAACGGAATGTCCGCTTGCCGTCTGCACCTTCGTTAAAACGCACAAACACATCGGATTGTCCCGCATGTGCGTCCATTTCCATTTCATTGAAACGCCCCTTGGAATCAATATCCACATATGTTCTGACATGCGTCACTGTTTCATTGGGGGCGGTGCGCATAACATCCGCTGTGCTTGTGATACGCATACGCGGCTCATTATATTCACCAACATTTTCCTCGGCATCCATAAAAGGTTGTGCATCCAAGAATGATGCCTTCATATTGATATCGACAGTGCGCTCCTTATCGAAAGAGAAGTTCAACGCGCCCTTCGTTTCCAGTAATCTGAATTTTGGGAAAGTGCCGCTTTTCAACCATGTATCACCGTCACTTTGAACAAAATCTATATGCGATTCTGCCAGGGAGAAATCATCCCCCTGCGCCGTTAATTTTGTGATTTTTTGAATTTTGCGGTTTTTAAAAAACGCTTTGAATTTTGCTTGTGCCTTTTGCCCGGGCGGTTTTTCGTAATCAAACGGCGCTACAAAGAACAAAGCGGGCGTGGCATCAACATTGATATCAGCCTGCGCAGTGCCATCGCGAAACAAAGTATAAGACACATCAATAGGCAAAGACCCTTCGATAAAATCGCTTAAATCCACACCAAGTTGCGATCTGAGGTTCGGATCAGCCGTAATTTTCGCACTGATTTTTTCCTTATAGGGCTTGCCCTCACTGTCCAAGAATGTTTCCCATGCAAAGTCCATCGGACGGTTATCGAGTTGCGCCTTGCCCTTCATGCTAACCTTGCCGTCCTGCACTGCAAAATTCAGGGAGCCACCGCTCAAATCAAGCTCTTCAATAACAGAGGGCAACAAAAGTTTATCCAAAGCGCCGGAAACACCGATTTTAAAATCTTCTATTTTCACAGTATTACGCGCAGGAAACAGTAAGTTGATTTTTAAATTCGCATTGCCCTTAACCTTATTAACATCCAAGCCAATTTTATCGCCCAAATCGATAGGCTCAACCGAAACGTAGCGAATGACATCGGCGACATCGCCCTTCAAATTAACGCGTATATCGGCATCACCGACCCCTTCCGCAATAATTTGATCGAAGAACAGCGTTGAATCACTGATGCGCATATCACCGATACTGCCTTTTTGAACTTTGATATCAAGACTGTCTTGCGCCAAATCAAAACGCCCGTTGCCATAAACATGGCTGGCTTTTTGTAAGGGCGCGCGGTAATCCACGCTCATATCCTCGGCGGCGAACTCCGCAACCAAATCCTGCGCATCAAAAGACCATTCGCCTGCGCTCCCCTCTGTTGCCAGTTGTTTTGTGCCCAAAACATTCAACTGCGCCCGCACGTTTTTGAATGTCCCATCCGACATTTTATCGACGATCCATTCCTGCGCACCCTCACCATCCAGAAATTTTGGCCAAATGGCTGCAATCTTCTCCTGCGTCACTTCATCAATCCATATATTCACAGGGCCTTTAATTGTATCTTGTGTATGCGTAATTTTTGCACCGGCAGATACCGTGATGTCATTCAGGGTCACCGTCGTATCTTTGACCAACAACGTTTTCCCCGCATAATTATATGTCGCATTCAGCGCAAGATTCTTATAAGCGATCGGCGTATCAGAAAGCGCAGGGTGCAGAATATCGCCGCTGTCAGAGGTAATATTCACACGCACATCAGAGGGAGAAAATGTTTCATCCAAGATGGTTTCCACATGGGCATCAATCACCATATTTTGCGTGCCGGGGATCTTTAATTTCGGGATTTTGCCGATGATATCTTTCAGATTAATTGATTTTACATCGGCTGATAGCTCAACATTCCTTTGATCCCAAAGATAATTCATATTGATATCCAGCTTCGACTGCACCAAACCGGTTTGGGGCAGTTCAACACTGATTTTCCCATCCATACCGCTTTGCGTGCTCACCATTTTCAAATCAAAATCAGGCAACGCCCATGTTTGTTTGGCAATACGATCATCCACCAGTAAATTGGCATCCTCAATCGTAAAGGCGCGCAAACGCCCGATCAGGGAATCATGCGCACTTTCATATCCTGGGCGCGCGATATAGCCAAAGACACGCGTTGTCAAAGCCACTTGAGAATCCTTATCCGCATCGGCATCATCCCCGATATCGAAATTGATCTCCCCTTGCTCGTTACGAGTCATGCGCAAGGTCGGTTCTTTTAAAATGATTGCTTTGGGCATAATGCGCCCCTTGAGCAAGCCACGGCGTGAGAAACTGACATCGACCTGCTCCACCGACAAGATCATCACATCATCTTTGTTGAATAATTGACCATCATATAGCTGTAGATATAACGGCCCCCTCAGATTAGGCCAGAACAAGACGGCCTTACCCATCTTGGCGTAATTTCCTGTGGCATTATCGCGCATCGCCGTTTCAATATAATCTTTGACGAAACTCACATCATATGGCTCTTTCGAGACGCGCCAGATGAAAATCAAACACAGAAAAAACACGACCAAACAGGATAAAGCCAACAGCTTTGCGCCCATTTTTCCTGTTATCCAACAAATGCGTTTGATTGTCTTTGCCACGGAGGCTCCGGTATTCTATTGCATGAAAACTTAGTATCTCTATTACTATAACTGTAAAAACGCGATGACTATAGTCTGTTACGCTTTTTTCAAGAATAACCACGGCTAATTTACACCCGCGACGCAAACCACATAAAGGATACAACCATGACAGACCTGCAGATTGGCGACAGCGCCCCTGATTTTACACTACCGACAGATGGCGGCGGAGAAGTAGCCCTCTCCAAACTGCTGGGACAGCGCGTTGTCATTTATTTCTACCCCAAAGACGACACCCCCGGATGCACGAAGGAATCTTGCGGTTTTCGTGATGCGCTGCCCGATTTTGAAAGCCTGAATACGCAAATCATCGGCATTTCAAAATGCAGCGTCGCCAAACATGACAAGTTCAAAACAAAATATGATTTAAACTTCCCCCTCGCCTCTGATGAACATGGCGCAGTGTGCGAAAGCTACGGTGTTTGGAAAGAAAAAAATATGTACGGCAAAAAATATATGGGCATTGAGCGCTCAACCTTCCTGATTGATGAGCACGGTAAAATCGCAGCCATCTGGAGAAAAGTAAAAGTCGAAAACCACATCGAAGAAGTGCGCGGCGCGATACAATAACGCGCATGATGGTGATAAGAAAAGAGGGCTACGAAACGCGCCCTCTTTTTAAAATCTGAAATTTTAGAAATCTTTATGCCGCCAATTTAACGGGCACTTCCTGACCGCCCTTGGCTTTGTTCATGTGGTCATGAACGTGATCAACCAAGATATCGATATGATTGTGGAAGAAGTGGTTCGCCTCAGGCAACACGCGGAAATCAATATCGATGCCCTTTTGCATGTACAAACGTTGAACCAATTCAGCAACACATTCCTGCGGAATAATGTCATCACGACCACCATGCAACATCAAACCTGATGTCGGGCACGGTGCCAAGAATGAGAAATCATCTGTATGCGCAGGTGGCGCAATAGAAATGAAGCCTTCAATTTCCGGACGACGCATCAAAAGTTGCATACCGATCCACGCACCGAAAGAAAAACCTGCAACCCATACATAAGGGGCGTTCGGGTTTATTTCCTGCATCCAATCCAACGCTGAGGCTGCATCACTTAGCTCGCCTTCGCCTTCATCATATGTGCCTTGAGAACGCCCTACACCGCGAAAGTTAAACCGTAAAACGGAAAAACCGCGTGCGACATAAGCCTGATACAACGCATATGTAATTTTATTATTCATCGTGCCGCCATGTTGAGGATTTGGGTGTAAAACCAAAGCCAAAGGCGCATCTTTTATTTTTGAGTGATGATAACGACCTTCTAAGCGTCCGGCCGGACCGTTCAGGATAACTTCGGGCATTGAAAACCTCTTTTATTATTGTTATGAACTTAAAAAAACCAAATCGCTTTGATAGCGCATTATTCATAATGCTTTTCGCCACAATTGCCCTTGTTATATTAGACAATGGAAAATAAGTCCATAAAAATCGTATAAACCCTTGAAAAACAATGTGGATAATACGATAGTGGGGAATGATGAGCACAAAAATATATCTCGATTACAACGCAACTGCACCATTACATCCTGATGCGTGGACTGTAATGAATCCGCTGCTTTGCGCGCCGAATGCTGCTTATAACGCCTCCGCCGTCCATGGATTCGGTCGTGAGGGGCGTAGAATCGTTGAACAGGCCAGAACGCAGATCTCTCAATTGGTTGGCGCGGAGCGTAACCAGATCATCTTCAATAGCGGCGCAACCGAAGGTAATAACACGGTTTTAAGGCATTTTGCAGACCGCTTCCCTGATGATATTATTCTGGTTTCTGCAATCGAGCACCCCTCAATCCTTGAACTTCAAAATGTCTTGCCCAACATACGCATTATTCCTGTTGATAATCAGGGGCTTATTGACATATCTGCCCTTGAAATCTTGCTCAAAGAACACAGCGTATCCCTTGTATCATGCATGATCGCCAATAATGAAAGTGGTGTGATACAGGACGTTTCGGAAATATCAAAAATCGCACATCAAAACAACGCCCTCTTCCATTGTGACGCCACGCAGGCCGTCGGACGCATTCCTGTTAACATGCAAGCAAGCGGCATAGATTTCCTGACTCTATCCTCACATAAAATCGGTGGCCCGCAAGGCGTTGGCGCGCTCGCCCTTGGTTTATGCGGACAAACGCCAACATTACTGCATGGCGGTGGGCAGGAAAAATCCGCGCGCGCAGGCACAGAGAACGTCGCGGGGGTTGCAGGCTTTGGCGCAGCGGCACAAGCCGCCCTGCACAATCTGGATCACTATCAAAATTTATTGGCGTTAAGAGATGAATTTGAGCGTGAAATCAAAGAGATATCCCCCGAAGTTATTATTCATTCCAAAGACGTCACACGCCTGCCCAACACCAGCTTCTTCAGTCTGCCCGATACCGATTCACAGACCTTATTGATGGCACTGGATTTAGAAGGTGTTGCCGTCAGCAACGGATCGGCCTGCTCCAGCGGTACAGTCAAAGCCAGCACCGTCCTGCGCGCGATGGGGCTTGATGAAAAAACAGCATCCAGTGCCTTGCGTATTTCGATGGGCTGGGCTACGAAAGAGAATGATATTAATGCTATGCTCGACGCTTGGCAAAAAATATATGCGCGTATAAAAGAAAAACGATAAGGATGCCACAAATGGCCACAATCACCGTCATTCAAAAAGATGGTTCTGAAAAAGACATTGAGGCAGAAGATGGCTGGTCTTTGATGGAAATATTACGCGACGCCGGATTTTCGGAAATAGAAGGCGCCTGTGGCGGCTCAATGGCTTGTGCAACATGCCATATGTATGTGCACCCTGATTGGGAAGACCGCGTTGCCGCCGAAGATAACGAAAAGACCGAAGAAGAAGAAGACATGCTCGATTTGGCCTTTGATATTCGCAACACATCGCGCCTTGGCTGCCAGATTCGCATGAGTGACACACTCGACGGATTAATTGTCGCCATCCCCGGCGCCAAAATCAAATGGTAGAGCTGTTATGATCAGGCATATTGTCATGTTTACCGCCAAAAACCCCGACGAGATAGACGCTGTCTATAACGGGTTAAAGATGCTGGAAACAATCGAGGGCGACTGGCATTTAAGCGTCACGAAAAACAAAAAAGTCGATCAAATTGGCAATGACATTGATGTGGTTGTCTATGGTGAGTTTCCCGACGAACAAGCACTCGCACGTTATAAGGCCGACCCTATTTATACGGAATGCATTGGCGTTGTGCGCCCGATACGTGACAAACGCATTGCGGTCGATATTGCCGCTTAAAAATTCTTAAAATCACCTTATTCAGGATCAAAGACAGGGTCTAAATTCACGCGCAGCCTTAACGCAACAACGGCGGGCGTTATATTCTCAATGGCTGGAATCCCGCCGACTTGCGCATTTATAACCTGATCCTCGCGCCCCAAGCGCATATACGGAAACGCAGAAGGCACAACGTCCTTCATATAGCCCGTCACCGCGCCAACATCGATTCCTGCGCCCAAGAACTTATCGCGGTTTGTTTCCGCCCCTGCCCCAAGGTAAACGGAAATGCCGCTGATGCTGTTTTTATAAATGCCGGCCGCCGCATGGAAATTGTTATTCAAACGATATTCCGCACCAACGCCCGGATTAAATTCATTATACGGCTCTTGCGTGACGGTTTTTATATTCACTTCCATATCATTAAGCTGTGGGAATTGCGCACTCAAATCACCAAACAAGTCACCTAAGTCTATCGTTTCAATGCTTTCAACCGCGTAGGTATGCGCACCGATATGTCGGGAGCCTGATGTTAAAACAACGTTCCAACGCTCCCACCCTTCTAATTTATCATCATCTTGCGCGTGAGTTTGGGCTTGAGGCTTAACAATATCCCCCCATGAAATCGGCGCATTTTGTACATCATCAACCATTGTAGGCCGATTTAAGATCGAAATTTCTGTCGGGGTTTGTGTATTTAGGGTGTCTTTCGGTTGCGCTTCCGCAGGCTCTTGCGCCATCGCGCCAAACGACATAAGCCCCGCAAAACCCGTCAATAAAAATTGGCGACTCAGGCGCGTATGCATCGTGCTGATAAGGCTACTACCTAGAAAGCTTTCGCTGCTGGTGCGTTTGTCTATTTCAGATTGAATCCCCTGATCGCTGCTCATCTCAACAACAACCTACAACCCGTGCTCAGTTGCTATTTCGGGTTCGCCCTGTATATCGGGATACTCAGATGTATCGCCAAGCACCGTGACATTGGAAAGCACGTTATTGTTCTCCGCGCCCTCATCCAGATAATTCTGAAATTGCGCAACAAGCCCATCGTAATAGCCTGTGCTGTTATCAATTTCCATCGGCACATTTGAATCGTCAAGCAACCCTCTGGCTGTTTGTTCAAGCGCCATAATGCCCGCTTCGGTTGATAGGGTGAATTTTTTATCGCGATAGGTGAACCCCGGCGCATGCCCTTCGCGCTCTCCACGAACGGCGCGATCTTCTGCTTTGCCGCGTGACCATAACTGCGCGTAATCATATTCAGGTGTGCCTGCACCGTTATATTTTTCAACAATCGGTGAAACTTCTTCAACATCTGCCACCACATGCACATGATCCAACGTGCCCCCCGGGAACTGATGATTTAGACGGCTTTCCTTGATGGTTTCAATCTGCTCTGCCAGACCCGCATAGAACCCTGCGGTATTGACGATAATTAACGGTGTACCGCGGCGTGCAAGATGCATGGCCTGATCCAACTCCTCCAACCCACCGGGTAACAAAA
>TARA_R110001592_G_scaffold82782_6_pt1 | contig 15840 bp, 12 predicted proteins | sample TARA_R110001592 | Tara Oceans TARA_R110001592 (sample SAMEA4398387) | marine metagenome | biome: Polar Biome; feature: [SRF] surface water layer (ENVO:00010504); material: water (ENVO:00002006), including particulate matter (ENVO:01000060) such as... | depth 5 m
TGTCGGTACTGGTGACACCGTTTGGGGTCGTTGCGGCAGTATATTTGCGTGAGTATGCCAAACAGGGGCTAATGACACGAACAGTTCGTATTGCCGTAAATAATTTGGCCGGTGTCCCCTCCATTGTTTACGGCGTTTTCGGGCTTGGCTTTTTTATCTATTTCCTGGGTGGAGAGGTGGATAAAGCCTTTTTTCCTGAGTCCCTGCCAGCTCCGACTTTTGGTACGCCGGGCTTATTATGGGCATCGGTAACACTGGCACTGTTAACTTTGCCTGTGGTTATTGTTGCGACCGAAGAAGGCTTGGCGCGTATCCCTATGAACTTACGTGAGGGTAGTCTCGCACTAGGCGCAACCAAGGCTGAGACTCTGTGGCGGATAGTATTACCCATGGCCAGTCCAGCCATGATGACGGGATTGATATTGGCTGTGGCGCGAGCGGCAGGTGAGGTCGCACCTTTAATGTTAGTGGGTGTAGTAAAACTGGCACCATCATTACCTGTAAATGGGAATTTCCCTTATTTCCATCTAGATCAGAAGTTTATGCACCTGGGCTTTCATATTTACGACGTTGGTTTTCAAAGTCCGAATGTGGAGGCGGCAAGACCGTTGGTATACGCCACGGCCTTGTTACTAGTTGTTATTATTGCCTTGCTTAATTTAAGTGCGGTGGCCTTGCGCAACCGTTTACGTGATAAATATAAATCACTGGAAATGTAAGCGCGGACTACTTGAAGCATAAGGCAGCGAAATTTATGACGAGTGACAAATCAACGGCAAAGGCGCACGCTATCAATATGGAATCAATGGGACGAAATCGTGTGGAACAGACTATCCATGACGAAGATATTACCTTAACCGTAGACAATATTGATTTGTATTACGGTGAGAAACAGGCCTTATTCGACATTAATATGGTTGTTCCACGTAAAAAAGTGACCGCCTTTATTGGGCCTAGCGGCTGTGGTAAGTCGACCTTACTACGCTGTTTTAATCGTATGAATGATCTGGTAGATAGCTGTAAGGTAGACGGAAGCATTTCCTTGGATGGGTCGAATATTTACGATAAGCGTGTAGATGTTGCGACCTTGCGGCGTCGGGTTGGTATGGTATTTCAAAAACCGAATCCCTTCCCAAAATCTATTTATGAAAATGTAGCGTACGGCTTGCGGATCCAGGGCATTAATAAGAAACGCGTAATCGATGAAGTCGTCGAACGATCCTTGCGCGGTGCAGCGCTGTGGGATGAAGTTAAAGACCGTCTGCATGACAATGCGCTGGGTATATCTGGTGGTCAGCAACAGCGCTTAGTTATTGCGCGCACCATTGCGGTAGAGCCGGAAGTATTATTGTTGGACGAGCCGGCATCGGCCTTAGATCCTATATCAACACTTAAAATTGAAGAGCTGATCTACGAGCTAAAAGATAAGTATACGATTGTGATTGTTACCCACAATATGCAGCAAGCGGCGCGTGTGTCTGACTATACGGCGTTTATGTATATGGGTAAGCTAATTGAGTTTGGTAACACAGATATTCTTTTTACAAACCCCAGTAACAAGCAAACCGAAGATTACATTACCGGTCGCTATGGTTAAGGTTTGGTGACAGATTTTGAGAGATGACTTATGAAAGAAAAAATATCACATACGCATCATATTTCGCAGCAGTTCAATACCGAGTTAGATGATATTAAGACTCGTATGCTGGAGATGGGCGGCTTAGTCGAAAAGCAGGTTGCCGATGCAACCAATGCATTTATGAATCTGGATACGGGCTTAGCGTCAGACGTTAAGCAGGGCGACAAGCTCGTTAACAGCCTAGAAGTTGCGATTGACGAAGAGTGCACAATTATCTTGGCGCGTCGTCAGCCTGCGGCGAGCGACTTGCGGCTGGTATTGTCAATCAGCAAGATTTTAAGCGATCTTGAGCGTATGGGTGACGAGGCTAGTAAGGTGGCGGATAGCGCCATTAAATTAGCCGAGCTTGGTGGTCTACCACGTAGCGTTTTGGAAATTAGGCATATTGGTGATCATGTGTCGGGCATGGTGAGAAATGCGCTGGATTCTTTTGCGCGCCTTGATATTGATTTGGCCTTGGAAGTTGCTGAAGAAGATAAGGCCGTCGATCTAGAATACGGCACGGCAATGCGCAGCTTAGTGACTTACATGATTGAAGACCCGCGTACCATTACTTCTGTACTCCAAGTTATGTGGGCTTTACGGTCATTAGAGAGAGTGGGCGACCACGCTCGTAATATCGCCGAGCACGTTATTTACTTGGTCAAAGGTGCGAACGTTCGCCATGTTAATATTGATGAAATGACAGCGACCGTGCAAGAGGGCTAAGCCTCATTCATGGCTGCGCTGAGGCTTGCTAGAATCAAATGTTAGCCTGGCCCCAAGGGGAAACCTGCTGCTAACCATATACTGAGTAGCAGCGACCAGCTAATAAAAAATATGACTGAGTAGGGCAGCATCAATGCGATTAGGGTACCCATTCCCGCAGATTTGTCGTGGCTTTGCATAAAGGCCACCACAACACCAAAATAGGGCATCAAGGGGGTAATAATATTGGTGCTTGAGTCGCCAATTCGATATGCCATCTGCGCTGATTCAGGGTCTACTCCCAGTAAAAATAACATTGGAATAAAAATAGGTGCCATCAAGGCCCATTTAGCCGAAGCGCTTCCGATTAATAGATTGATGCTGGCGCTAATAACTATAAACCCTAGTAACAAGCTGATTTTTGACAACTCCAGTCCTGCAAGCCAGTTTGCGCCATTGATGGCGGATATCGCGCCCAGGCCGGTCCAGTTAAAATAATTGACAAACTGGGCGGCGAAAAACATCAATACCATGTAGCCTGATAAGGTACTAATCCCAGTCTCCATGCCCGCGATCCAGTCTTGATGACGTTGATATTTTCCAGTGGTGTAGCCAAATATTAAACCGCTAATGGTGGCGTAAAGCGCGATAAATATCACAACTCCATTGAGTAAAGGTAGGGCTGCCAGGCCATTGGGATCTGGGTTACGGAGTAGCCCACTGTCAGGAATGACCAGCCACAGTAAGAGTCCGATAAAGGCAATGCTAAACAAGCTTACTCTTCGCATCGCGGCCTTCAATGCGGGGCTATCATTAAGCAGCTTTTCGCTTGATTCCTCAGAGGCTGTCGTTGGTTTAGATAGCCTTGGCTCGACAATCTTTTCGTTAACCCATGCGCCGATGACGGTAATAAACACTGTTGAAACTGCGGTGAAGTAATAATTCGCGCTGGTTAAGACTTGACGGTCGGGAGCGACCAAGGCAATGGCTTCGGTGCTGATACCCGAGAGGATCGCATCCACAGGTCCAAGCAATAAGTTCGCGCTATAGCCTCCAGAAACACCAGCAAAAGCCGCAGCTATACCCGCCAGGGGAGATCGACCAGCAGCGCGAAAAATCAGTGCGGCTAGCGGGATCAGTACAACGTAGCCGGAGTCAAAGCCGATGCTAGACATGATACCAGCAAATACCACAAAACTGCTTAGTAAGCGTGGTTGTGCCTTAGCGGCCAGGCGCTGAAGAGTGTGACCCAGCAAGCCAGAATCCTCTGCAACCGCAATACCTAAAATCGCAACCAACACTGAGCCAACCGGAGCAAAATGAATAAAGTTGCCAACCGTATTGGCCACCATCCATTTGACACCGTCGCTGCTGAGCAATGACTTAGCAGGAATGATTTCATTGGTGACAGGATGCACGGCAGAGATCGTAAAAAAATCGGCTATAGCCGATATCGCAATAATACCAATACAAAGATAGATGAATAACAGCACCGGATTGGGCAGGCGGTTGCCAATTACCTCAAGCCTATTCAGCCAGCGTTGAACTAACTCGGGGCTGGGGTTTGCATTGTTCATCAGTTTAAGCCTGTCTTTTTTGTCTGGTATTTATAAGTATACCGATAGTTAGGTGATTTTTATGGAGTGGCGCTTCACTTATTGTTAAAGGATTTTTTATTTATTGCGTAATTATATTGTCGCGATGGTATGCCAAGATATAAATCGGCTTTGGAAGCTGGGGGTTAAAGTATTATCTTAATAAACGTATAGGACCTTTTTGTAAGAGCGCAGATTTGTAACAATACCCTGTTAAAGAAGCTTACTATTGAGATACAGCGGCAATACTAAGAGGATGTTGTTGAGCTTCTCTACAAAACAATCATGACGAGATTTCAGTTGGATACCGCGTCTTGTCCAATTGCAGTGTTTTGCCGTGTTAAACTATCACTCGCTAGTCTCTAAAAATTCACAGTAATAGCAATAATATATGCGAGTTCACTCACGGAATATTCCTGTGCGCACTTGGGTTTGATATCTGTTTTAGGCCAAATTTATACAGCTAGTTCTAGCGATTTTTTACGCCTGAGGGGGTGTTGGTAAGTGAGTGATTCTGCAACAACGGTTGCCAAACCTGGTTTTAAGGCCATGTTTAGCCTTTACCTTGCCATGATGAGTGTCGGCATGGGGCAAACGGTCGTGTTTGCCATTTTACCCATGCTAGGGCGAGAACTGCATCTTGATTTGCTGGTGTTCCAGCTGCCTTTTTCCGACATTGTGATTGAGCCTCGAGAGATGGCAATTACGTCTTTATCTGCCTTGACGGCATTCGCTTTTTTTATTGCCGCTCCCATATGGGGGCGGCTCAGTGATCGTTGGGGACGAAAACCACTCATTATTATGGGTTTATTTGGTTATGTTATTGGTACTTTAACGTTCAATGGCGTTGCCTACTTGGGTTTGTCAGGGGTAATGATGGGCACAGCGCTGTTTAGCTGCCTAATCATCAGTCGTGCGTTTCATGCTGTAGTGATGTCGCCGACTCATCCTGCAGCAGCAGCGTATATGGTAGACGTAACCTCAGTGCATGAACGTACCAAGGGCATGGGTAAGCTCCAGGCATTTAATCAGCTTGGGGTGATGCTCGGACCCGCATTAGCGTGGTTTGTGAGTATCAATTATCTGGCGCCACTTTATATTCAAGCCGGGGTGTCACTCATTGTCGGTATTTTGGTGTGGCGGTATTTACCGTCTATTCCAGTTTCAAATACCAGCGGAAAGAAGCAGCTAAAGTTATCCTACTTTGATCCGCGGTATCGCTTATTCATGGCGGTTGGCTTTGCTATTTTTAGCCTGCTGGGAATGGTACAGCAAACTTTAGGATTTTATTTTCAGGATATCTTAGCCGTGGATGGCGTTCGCGCTGCGCAGTTATTTTCAAGTGCGATGGTGGTGTCGTCAGTTGCTATTCTGGGGGCTCAGTTTCTAGTCGTACGACGTTATAGTGGCTTGCCGATGCGCTTATTGCGGTTTGGTTTGCCGTTTATGTTGTTGTCATATGTCCTATTGGCTAACGCTAGCGCCTTGTGGATGCTCTACCTTTCTATGGCTTTGTTTGGATTTGGTATGGGGTTGACAGGACCTTCTTTCACCGCAAGTGCAACAATGGCGGTAGAGTCACACGAGCAGGGTAGCTTAGCGGGGTTAATAGGCGCGATTGCTGGCCTGGGATTTATGTTCGGACCTTTAGTCGGCGGCGCTCTATACCGTATTTCACCGAGTTATCCTTATTGGTGTGCGGCTATTGTGATGGTCTTCATTATTCTGATTTTGTCGTTTTTAGAGAAGTCATGGAAAAAACAAAAATAATATGACAGTTTGGTTAAAAATCAGGCTAATTCACCCGTGCACCGCGAACCCTGTCTTAGGCTCTTATGTACATGCTTATCCACAAGCTTATTCACCTTAATTGGGGAAAACTTTACGCTAGCCTAGTTTTGCTTGTACAACTTATACACAAGGGTGGTCTAGTTGCGATATTAGGCTATATTTGAAAGGTGTAGCTCAAATTTGGGATTGTTTTCGCCTATTTGCGGGCGTTTAATGGACCATAGTCACTGTTTGTTTGCGCCGCGAGGCTTTTATTCACGTTGTTTGAGCCTTTCCTCAAAATGCTAAGAAATTAGAGAGTTATATTATGGGATTCGGCAAACTACCTGCCATGCTTCCGCTATGTGTGGCGGTGCTCATGGCTAGAGATGCGATGGCCCTGGGCTTGGGTGCGGCAAATCTGGATTCAAAGCTTGGCGAACCTTTGTTTGCCCGAATTCCTATTTTTGGTGCTGAAGGCATCGGTAGCGAACAGGTGCGAGTCACGCTGAAGCCTGTGACTGACCCTGGTACGGGTGCCGAAGTAGCTAGTGTGGATACCCGTAATCTCTCTGCTGTCGGCGAAGTGGGGGACGAGGGTCGGGGTACTATCTACTTGCGCAGCAGCAAGCCTGTCGATGAGCCCTATCTCCATTTTATGGTAAATGTACGTTGGCCTGGCGGACAATTAAGTCGAGCTTATACGTTCCTGCTGGATTTGCCTGAAAGCCTGAGCGCGGTTTCTGTTAACACTGCCAACTTAAACACGGTAGCTATAAGTAATACTCCTTCGACCATTGCTAGCCCGGCACGCCTGAACGGACAGACCGATATCAGTGTTACCCCAGGATTGAGTCCTCGCTCGGTAAATCGTCCCGCAACAGATAAGCAGCAAACTATCAGCGCCGACACTGCGTTTTATACCACGATACGCGGTGACAGTTTATGGAGTGTTGCGAGGCGGGCGGCGCGGGCAAAGGGCGGAACAAGCAACGAGTGGATGACGCGACTTTTTCGTAATAATCCGAGCGCGTTTATTCGCAGTAATAAAAATTTATTAAAAGAGCGCGTTACCCTCGATTTGTTTGAAAGCCTGGAAAGGGGCAGCACCTCTGGAGAGGCGCTTGTTGACAGCCAGTTGCAGCAGGCACCGGTTCCAGAGGTGCGCAGCGCGGTTGCGGACATTGCCGGAGCGCCAGGTTCTGATAGGCAAAACCGGGTACTCGGCCGTGAAACCGACCTAGTTCTAGAGCCTGCTGGCAATGGTATGACTGAAGGCCAGTTGTTGCAGCAAAATTTAAGTAATGTTCGCAATCAGGTTGCGGATGTCTCTGCCAATATTGCGCTAATGACCGAGAAATTACTGTCACTACAAACGCAGCTTGAAACTTTGCAATCGCAAGCTGCCATTTTAAATACTCCCGCCGCATCAGATACCGCCTCATTTGAACCGCCACTGGGCGAGCTCCTCGATAGCGCGGAGACTGTAGGGTCGGTAGATGGCTTGGCTAGTGCGGATCTTGCGCAAGATGACGGCGTGGTTGTGGGCGAGCCCACCGCAGTCAGCACGTCGATGAATACTAGTCTTAGCGAAGACAATGACATTGCAGCTGGTGCCGAACCTAATGATAAAGGCCGCGTAGCTGCAGCCCCCGACGTTGAGCTCTCTGCGGTTGCGATCACCAACACGACATCGAGTTCTTGGTCATGGCTCTGGTGGCTGGCCCCGGTTATTGGTGGTCTATTATTACTAATTCGCTATAGGCAAGACCGAGAGGTCACTGTCTCGAACCGCGATGATTTGATCTCAAGGGGTGACTTGGCAGATGTTAATGCTGCGGTAGCCGCTAAAGCACAAGCGGATCGAGCCTTTGTTCAGGATCATTTTGAGGATGTTTTTACTGCATTAGAAGCTAGCCCGGTTAGCACGCAAAAAACGACCTTAACACCCGCTATACAAGCGACAGAGCCGGATGCTCATGGGCTAAAAACTAACACCAAAGTTGATCTGAATGATAGGGCGTCCCTGCCAGAGGGCAAGCTCGGTAGCGCCAGTCTCGCTGATATTGATGACGATTTTTTTGCAGATTTAGATGAAGACGCTTTGATGCAGCGAGGTGGTTTGAATGATGAGGCGGCATTCTTGTCGCTTGATATTCCTGACTTTGATGAGAGTTGGTCGGCTTCGGCCGCTGTCCAAGCTAAGGACTCCTTGGCGCGCGCCTCAGCGTGTATGGCCATGGGGGATTATGTGGGAGCGCGGCAGATTTTAGAGCGTGATATCGCCAGCAACGATGATATTAGTCTTAAAATGCAGTTACTTGATGTGCACGCACACTGCGGTGATCAGGATGAATTTGAAAATTTAGTTTTGCAAATGGAATTTACAGGCGCGGATAAACAATTACTAAGAGAAATCGATGTATTGCGTGAGCTACTTCTGAAAAACACTGATAGTGTTAAGAAAAACCGAGTTGATTAAAAGTTTGATAAGTAATGATCGACATCTGCGGTATAAAATCATAGAAGATAACGAAGATTACCTTGTCGTAGATAAAGCCGCGGGTGTTAATTTACATCGTAATCAGCATGCCCAGAGCTTGATTGACGTATTGCACGCTGACTTTCCTGGCGAGAGCCTGCATTTGGTACACCGTCTTGATGATGCGACCTCGGGCTTGCTGTTAATCGCAAAAAACCCTCTTGCAGCGGCTGAGTTTGGTCGATTATTCGCGACTAGAGAGGTAGAAAAATTCTATTTCGCGCTCGCTGATGGCAAACCTATCAAAAAGCAGGGTATGGTTGTTGGCGATATAAAGAAGAGCCGCAGTGGTAGCTACTTACTTAGCCGAACGCGAAGCAACCCATCGACAACTCAGTTCTTTAGTTTTGCCATACAAGATGGGCGGCGGGCATATTTACTGAAACCCCATACCGGCAAAACACATCAGTTGCGGGTGGTAATGAAAAGTCTCGGGGTTCCTATATTGGGCGATCGCCGTTATGGACCAAGTACCCAAGACAGCGATCGAATGTACTTGCATGCAATGGCCTTGCGCTTTCACTTTCGGGGTAGCGAAAGGCGATACCTGTGTATTCCCCACGATGGAGAGGCTTTTGCGGATGGAGCCTTGCAGCCAGTATTGTTAAACTGTCAATCGCCGTGGGACATCAAGTGGCCCAGCCTAAAATAGCGTAATGTGGTCATCTTTTTTAAATATGAACTCATTATGTTGCTATCTGTTGTGATAAAAATGAATAAGGTATTTGCGTGATCTCAGACGAATCTTCAGACCTATTGTTAAAATTAAACCGCGAAACGTCTCGAATTCCGTGGAAGGATTTACAGCGGTTTTATGCTCAGGGAGCAGTGTTAGTAGTCGGGCCAGACGTAGATCTTATTGCTGCGGCAGCTGCTGTGGCAAATGATGATGCCGCGGCAGTCTCAGCATGGATGAAGGACGAGCAGTTAAAAATAGCCACTGAAGAAGTCGCTCTTAACTGCTTAGCTGAAGATTGTGAGGTATGGGCGGTCGTCGTTGCACCCTGGGTACTGGTTCAAAAGGAAAGGGGCTCGACGTGACAGTGCCTGAGCATTATCTGGCGGAGTTGGAGACGAGGCTGACCACTTTTTTCAGCGATCAAGCTGAGGGCTTGGATATTCCGCCAGCTTTATTGTACCGTTTAGAAGGCTTTATTGACGCTGGTATTATGGTTGCTTTTATTAGTGCTGCTGATATTAAAAAACGTCTAATCACCTTGGCAGAACACTACGCTGGGGCAGAAGCCGCTGCGATTTATGAGAATGATGACCGCGTCATTCTTCATCTCCTTATGCCGGAAGCGCCGGTATATCCGTCTACTAAACCATGAGTGTGTCGCGGCGATGATACATGCTGAGTTGTGTGGGTTTGTTCAGCAGCTTGGCCTTGTCGGTAAACACAACGGACATCGGTATTTATTGTTTTTTGGCGGAGAGCCCTCTTGGGGCCAAACTCAGCTCGGATCGCTAGGTCTGGGTAATGAGGAATGTTTGTTACTGGCAGATAAGGCTATTGCCGGCTTGTCGCCTAAACCCGCAAAGCAATACTTAGGCAGAGAATTTAGTACCGTTATTATCGATGCGTACTCGGTACAGTCTGTTGATGAGTGGTTGGCGGCAGCGGGTACCGTGCTTGCTGGCGGGCTACTGATTGTTCTTTGCCCAGAATTCGATCAATGGCCGCGCTATTTTCAGAGTAAATCCGATGCGGGGCAGGATGATGCTGAGTCATTTTTTCTAAAGCGTATTTTGTCTAAGGTCGCAGATCGTTCGGGTGTTTATGGGTTTAGCCAGCGGTCATTAGCGAGTAGAGCCTTTCGGTCTCAATTGCCCGCTGTGCTGCAACCTTGGCAGCCTTCGCTGCCGACCCCCGATCAGCGGGCTGCAGTGGATGCAATTATTAGGGTAGCTAGCGGCAGAGCTAAGCGGCCGCTGGTGATTCGCTCTGATCGCGGTAGAGGTAAAACGTCATCGCTGGGCATCGCCGTCGCAGACTTGTTTCAGAATGGCTTGTGTCGGCGAGTCGCGATTACCGCGCCGAATATCGGTGCAGTTGAAGCTGCGTTTCGGCAAGTGCAGCTGCTCTTACCTGATGGGGAGCTTAGCGAAGCCGCATTCCACTTTCGTGACTGCGAGCTAATATTTTTACCGGCAACCGAACTTGGCGCGACAGCACATTGGGATTTAGTGCTCGTTGATGAAGCTGCGACACTCCCTGTTGGAATCTTGCATGAGCTATTGAAAACCCAGCCACGAATTGTGTTTTCTACCACGGTACATGGCTATGAAGGCAGTGGTAGAGGCTTTGATACGCGCTTCAAAGATATTTTAGACCGCGAGCGTCCCCAGTGGCGTCGTGTTGAATTGCGGGAGCCGGTGCGCTGGGCAGGGGATGATCCACTAGAGCGGTGGCTATACGAGGCTTTCTTATTGGGTGCGGAAGTCAGTAAACCTCGCGAATCGAGTTCCGTTCAATTGCGGGTACTTAAGCGAGATGATTTTATGCAGGAAGCCATTCTGAGCCAAGTGTTTGGCCTGCTGGTGCAAGCTCATTATCAAACGTCGCCCCGCGACCTGCAGTATTTAATAGATTCATCTTGCGTAGTGATTGTTGCTGAAAGTGATGACGGCGTTATCGGCGTCTGCCAATTATTGCCAGAGGGTGGATTGAGTGATGATCTAAGCGCCGCAGTTGTTTGCGGCCAACGCCGGCCAAAAGGCCACTTGGTAGCCCAGCGACTTGCTCATATTAATGCGGAGGCTGCTTATGCTCGCTGTGTGAGTTTTCGAGTGAACCGTATTGCGGTAGCGGCAGAGTTACGTCGGCAAGGTATAGCTAGCCGCTTACTGGCGGCGGCAGAGGAGCATAGTCGCCGCATGGGTGGCGCCTATCTGTCATCGAGTTTTGCGGCGTCTGCAGAGGTGGTCCAGTTTTGGCGGCGGAATGATTTTCTACCATTGTGGCTGGGAAGTCGCAGAGATACATCGAGTGGGGCTTATTCACTTATCGTTGCCAAAGCGCTGCAGTCAAATGTGGATATGAGTTTTAATCAAATGCAGCAGCGGCTGTTGGATGATTTACCTTTGACCGTGCGGCATGTGCATTCGAAAATGAGCGCGGATACACTTGTGCAGATTCTTGCTAGCGGCTCACAGCAGAATGAGATGTCGACTGCGGATCTGCGCCAGATGCAGCGCTATTGCAAGGCTGAATTGATTTTTGAGCAGGTCGCTGCCAGCTTAATGCGTATATGCTGTGGTATTGATTTGCGCGCTATTTCGGGTGCTGAATTGGCGTTGTCAGTGTTATTGTTTAGCGAAAGCTGGGCGAGTGTGGCGGCTAAGTATCAGCTGAGCGGGCGCGCGGCGGTAGAGCAAAGTCTACGAAGTATATTTAATGAAATTGATGCTATTTATAAATCCACGGAGGCACAATGAGCAGTATCTTCACGAAAATCATTCAGGGCGAGCTACCCGGACACCGAGTTTGGGAAGATGAGCATGCGCTTGCAATTTTAACGATTGAACCGATCCAGGAAGGACATCTATTGCTTATTCCAAAAGAGGAGATCGATCACTGGGATGATCTGCCAGCTGAATTGGCAGTTCATTTAATGACAGTGTCGCAAATGTTGGCAAAAGGTTTGAAAAAAGTTTTTCCCTGCCAGCGCGTCAGCATGATGATTATTGGCTTGGAAGTCCCGCATACCCATATTCATTTGGTGCCCATCAACGATATGGCCGATGCAAATATCGGCAACGCAAAACGCGCTGACAACGATGCGCTTGCCGCTACGGCAGTTAAAATTCGAGCGGCGCTTGGCTGATTTTATTCAGGCCTTACTGCATCGGTTGCGCCGGTTTCACGTTGGGGTGAATAATACGTACCGTCTGAATATCCGGCTGTCGGTGTTGAATTTCCCCTCGGAGCCATGCGCCTCCGTCAGGGTCTTTTAAGATACTGCCAACGCCACCTGGACTCTTGATACAAAGCGTTTGACTGATCTGCGTGCTTAGATCCTCGACGCTTGGTAAGCTCAGACAATCCAGCGCCGCCTTGCTACTCATAGCATCGAAATTAAACTGATAGTCGATTTCAGTCGCGTCGCCACAACGTGGCGATAAGGCGTGATCTAGGGCGAGAACCCGGCGGCTTGCTGCGGTTAAAGATGTGTTGCCGCTGCGCTCTAGATAATCAATGATTTCTGATTCTAGCAAGCCATAAAGGCGCTGTGGGTCTTTTAATATAGTGGTGAAGATCGTCGCTCTGTTTTCATAGACGGTCATACGCTCTTGTAGCGTAAGGCTAGGCATGTCACTTTGATACTCTGCGCAAACCGCTCGTAGCAATGCCCTTAGCAGTGGCGCCGTAGTGATACCGTCGTGCAATGCTAGATAGCGAATGGTTAGCGGAATAAGGTGGCCGTGAGCAAAAAGAATGTGGGCGGTAATGAGGAAATACCCCTCAATACCTTCATCGCGGTTAAAGGTGTGACAGGCAACAACATACTCTCCCTTTGCCTTGCCGTAACCCGCAACTGGAATAGTTTCAATTTTGTATTCTTCGCGTTTTCGATAAAATTCCGTGCCTGGCAGTAAGGTGTAGGCGAAGATATTGAGGTTGGGGAAGGTCTTCAGTAACTGGTCTAAATTGTTTTCGAAATCAGCAAGGTTGTCACCGGGAAGTCCCCAAATAAGCTCCGCTGCAATAGGTACTCCCTCCGCTGCCATTTGACGAGCAATTGGCTCATATTTATTCGCTGCCATATTCTGTCGATTACTAAGTTCAAGAGCCAAGGGCGTGAGTGTTTGAAGTGCTAATTGGTAATGAGGCAGTAATCCATTGTTATGCAATAACAGAACAATTTCCTGCACCCGTGGGCTATGCTTTTTTGACCACGAGGTGGCAAAGCTGCTGGGTAGTCCGGTTTTTTCCTTTAGCTCACAAATCAGCTGAGCTTTTTCTAAATCTTCTTTGAGGGCGCCGAAGTTTGAATCGGCGAGCCATATATCTTTTATACCTGCGTCGACGATTCTATGCCAATCACTGCGAACTCTGTCCATTGAAAACTGATACATTTTAGAGCCAATAGCACCGGTTCCCCATTCACAGAATGCGCACTTGAAGGGGCAGCCGCGACTGGTTTCATAGGATATGGAGTCATAAAGTGGCTTGCCATTGGCATCGCTTAGTTCAATGGCGTCCAGCGGCGACGGTAGTTCGTCTAGGAATTTTCTGCGTTGGCGCTCAGGCGTTTTTTTAATGCTGCCGTTTTCTAAATAGGCGATGCCGTTGATCGACGGCCAGTTATCGGGGGTTGGGCCATCTAAAATTTCTTTAAATGTTGTTTCACCCTCACCAAGAATAATAATATCGATAGGATCTTCACCCAGATAGTCTTCAGCCTGCTGTACGTGTGGGCCACCCGCGATACAAAGCACGTCAGGGCATTCAGATTTAATCTGATGAATAAGGTCGAGAAATTCAGCGGCATTCCATGTGTACATGCTGAACCCGATCACCGCTTGCTGGCCGTTTTTAAGATCTTCTATCGCTGGCAAATAGATTTCTTGCCAAGATGTTTGCCAATCGGTGATGGCGGTTTCATCTTTGAAATGGACCAGCTCAATCTGGTATTCATCACTGCAAATGCCGTATTTTTGGTAATAGGCTTTTAAGCCTCCGGTTGTTGTTGGCGCAGCCCAAAATTGATCTGAATCCATACTGAAGAGCAGTACAGGTGTGGCAGATGAAGCCTTCATAATGTTGTTCCGGACGGGTGCTGCATTATTATTATGCAGTTTTACGTTAATGGTTTGTTACTTGATTAAAGAGTAACAGTCTTTAAAGAGGGCGCCAATTAGCGATTGTTTATATTGCTAAAAGTTTATAGAGGCTAGGCCGTTCGGGTGAGGTTAGATTTTTATTGATGGGGCATCATGCCCGATATAATGATAATGATAATGATAATGATAATGATAATGATGAGGCAGTAACTATTATGGTAGAAACCCATTTAGCTCGAGAATTTAACGTTCCCGCCGCCAAGGTTTGGGCTTTGTTGCAAGACTTTGGTGACCTCAGCTGGGCGCCGGGAATAGACAAAATTGAATTACTTGGTAGCGGTGTTGGTATGACGCGGCGTTTGCATATCAAATGCATGGATCCAATCGATGAGGTTTTGACTGCGCAAGATACATCGACCATGAGTTTTTCATACAATATTCCGCGCGGTGTCCCTATGCCTGTCAGCGATTACTCAGCCAATGCAAAAGTGACCGAGCTCGACGGCGCTCGCAGCCGTGTCGACTGGTACGGCCGGGCACAGCCCAAGGGCGTAAGTGATGACGAGGCTGTAGCGATGATTAACGGCGCGTATCAAATGCTGCTGCAGTGGCTTGATGACGCTCTCGCAGCTAGAGCCTAAAGCCAATCAGTGTGCTAGATCAGATCTACTAGGCCTTGCGGCGCGTCATGAGTTCCGGTAAGCCTGGTATCTCCAGTATATGGCGGCGAAGTAAATCTAAGCCTAGGGCTGTAACTAAGGTTTGAAATAAACTGCGGTCCACGGGCAAGAAGAATTTTTTAACTCTGAGGTCGTCTTGGCTGCCCCAGGCAATCCAGACCGTGCCTACCGGTTTATCCTCACTGCCACCATCGGGTCCGGCAATGCCGGTGACGGCAACCACTAAGTCGCTGCCTAACGCGAGCAGTGCGCCCTGTGCCATTTGCCTTACAACCACTTCACTAACAGCGCCGTCACTAGCCAAGCTCGATTCCGACACAGCCAAAAGTTGCTGCTTTATGGCGTTGGAATAGCTAACAATACCTCCGGGAAATACCGTGGATGAGCCCGCGACGCCGGTGAGTTCGGCGGCGATTCGTCCGCCGGTGCATGATTCTGCCGTGCCAATGCTTAGATTTTTTGCCTTGGCGGCGGCAATAACCGCCTGCGCCAGGCTTAAGGGCATATCGCCAAGCAGGTGGTCATCTATTAATTCGATAATCTTGCCGCGCCATTCATTGATCTTCTCGCCGGCATTTTGGCCTCGGGTTGTGAGCTTTACCTCGAGTACCGGCATGGAAGCGCGAAAGCCAAGTTCAACATCGTCTGGCCAATCGGGATAACGGGTATTAACCTTTTCTTGGATGGACGACTCACCGAGTCCGAAAACAGCTAAACGCTGAGTTTTGATGTAGTCAGAGGTAAATTGGGCGTCTAGCAGCGGGATAATTTCATCCCTCATCATGGTACGTAATTCACTCGGTACCCCGGGCGTGGCGAGCACAAGACAACTGCCGATTTTAAGTTTTATGCCCACCGCACTGCCTCGGGCATTGGCAATAATACTGCAGCCCTTGGGCAGCATGGTTTGCTTTAGATTGGCGGCATTTAAGCGAAAACCTCGTTGCTCGCACCACTGGGTTAAATGGGTGAGAGCATCAGGGTGCTCGGTGATAACGTTTCCGGTAGCGTTTGCCAGTGCGAGTGAGGTCATATCATCCACAGTGGGGCCGAGGCCGCCATTAATAATAAGGACGTCGGAGTCGCTAGCCAAGTCGCGAATTTGATTTTCAAGTAAGGGGAGGTCATCACCTACGGTGG
>TARA_R110001592_G_scaffold132485_4_pt1 | contig 15839 bp, 14 predicted proteins | sample TARA_R110001592 | Tara Oceans TARA_R110001592 (sample SAMEA4398387) | marine metagenome | biome: Polar Biome; feature: [SRF] surface water layer (ENVO:00010504); material: water (ENVO:00002006), including particulate matter (ENVO:01000060) such as... | depth 5 m
TTAAAGCAAGATTAATATAAAAACACACCCACTAAGAGTATGCTTTGTGAATGCCTCTCAGACCTCGTATATGAGCGTTAGAAAGGACTTTTCTTTATTAATGAGAAGATCTACTTCTTACTAATTAAAGCTTTTAAATAAGATATTACTTTAGTAGCAAATTTCTTTGCTTCATCACGTCTATGTATCATTACATATCCAAATGCAACTACAATAGCAGTTATAATAAGTTCCATTTTTTTTCCTCTTTTGTTAAATTTATAAGTAAATCTTTTTGTTTTGTAAATTCTATATGTTCTATGTTGCAGTAAGGTTTTATTTTTTCTATCCACCAATCGTAAGGTTTAACAATTAAATGCGCATTGTTTCCATCAGGTAAAATAGTTTTAGATTCTTTAAGTGAAATAATCAGTAAAGCTTTTTTGTTAAACTTAGAAATTAAATGTTCTATAACATTGTCAATTAACTGTGGTTCAATATGCTCTAACACATCTGCACATATAAGATAATCTTCTGGTTCAGGATCATCAGACCATTCTACTATACCAGGATCATAATAAGAAATTTCTATAGGAAGAAACCAACCTAGGCTTCCTTTACCACATCCGTAATCTAAAATTCTTTTAATACTATTAACATGTAAAAAATGACATACAGGAATAATGTTGCCTTTTGGACCTGTTCCCCAATCTTCATTTTCTTTATGTAACTGTTGTAATTGCTTGCGGTATTGTTCTGTAATAAGAGTACTTATCTGTCTTCCTTCTTATTGCTTGCACCAAAATAAAATGAGACAACAGCACTTGCAAGTCCTCCAAGGTATCCCAAGACTAAGTTAATTAAGGCTTCATCGTTCTGCTCTGGAGGTTGGAGCGTGACTAGAAATATGTATCCTAGAAATCCACCAAGAACAGCAACACCCATAATACGAGGTGTCCAGTCACTACCAAACATTTTACGTGCGTCTTGTTTGTCTGCTGTTTCTAGCGCAAAGATATCTACATCAAGCTCTTTCATTTGTATTTCAAACGCTAACTCTGCTTTCTTTATTTTAGCCAGTTGTTCAGGAGTAGCTTCTGCCATTGCCTTTTCAATTTCTTTAGGCTTTGATCCACAACCTAACACTCCTGCAATAACGTTAGCTGCTTGTCCTCCTAAAGGACCTGCCAATGCTGAACCTAACGTAGGAGCTACTGCACCCACTATACTTTTAATCAAATTAAACTTCATTAATATTCCTCAGGTAATTCTATTAGTTTGCTTTCCTCATACATTAATCTAAAATGTTCTAAACTCATAAAAGATAAATCATATTTAATTTGATGTCTTCTGTATATTGTATATGCAGTTTCAAGCTGTTCTTCTGTGTATAATAACATATTATAGTACCAAAATTTAAGCTGTCAATCTTTTTTTCAATTTATGTTTTAACAAATGCCCACCACCATGCATTCGAGTTCTTCTACTTTTTAAAACGTTTCTAAGTATATCTGTTCCTTCTAGTCTTTCTACTTCTGCATCAAAAGGAAGTCCTGTATATTGGTTAATTCTTTCCGAAGGATCTTCTACTACATTAGCAACAGGATAATCTTTACTTATTGTTTCACCTTTAAACTTTTTAATTCTTTCTATTGTTTCTTTTCCCATCTTGCCTTTATCACCAATAGCTTGCTCACTTATTGTTTTAGTAGATGCTCCTTCTAAATCTAAAGAAGGCATTTTTTTAAACTGCTCAGTATACTTAGTTATTATTCCAAACAACTGTACTGGTTGAATGGTTTCAAATTTTAATTTTTTCTGTATGTTTTCTTTGTCACCATCTGATAATTCTAATGGAACAAACTTACCATTATAAACACTTAAAGAAGAAATTTGATCTTTAGTTAACCCTGCTTTTTTCTCAGAGTACTCTTCTACTAAACGTAAAGCATGTCCACCCCAATTATCATGCAGTCTTTCATACCTAAATAAATTGTCTGCTGCTTCTACAGCAAAAGATAATTCTTGCCAGTTTTTATATTGGTTTTTATTTGCGGCCACAAAACTTTGAATAAAATCTATTTCGTTGTTTTCAACATTTATTTTAGATCTCATTTTAGATCTGTTTAATCTTTGTTGATTAGCAAACGTACCTATTTTTCTTTGTAAAGAACTTTCAACATACTGCCTATCAACTTTGTTCCATCTAAATCCTGTTAAGTTTGCAATAGTTTCTGCTACAGGATCAAGCTCTTGTCCAGACTTAAGAACTCTGTCTTCTTTTGTTCCTCCTAATGAAGTACCAAACAACTCACCACCTCTTGTACTTTTGTACCATTTGTTAAGTTGTGGTACAGATCCTGGAGTAAATGTATTTGCAATATGTTTTAATCCTGCAAAACCATTATTAATAGTTCGCGCAGTCTCATCACCACCTTCTGTGTTATCCCATCCTTCTATCAAACCTCTGTCAGTTCTGCCTTCTTTTAAAATGACATCAGTTAGAGATTCAGTAAGTAATGCTTGAGAAGTAAAAGGTTGTATAAACTCGTTAGTAACATTAGTAAAAGCACTTAATAATATCTTATCTCTGTCTTCTTGTGTTTTTTTACCATCTGAATATTCCATTAATATTACTCTTAATGGTTCTTTTAATATGTCATAAGGATCTATAAAACTAAAATTATTTTTATATAACGCTCCATCTTCTCCTCGCATATAAGCTCTGTTAGTATATTTATTATAGTCAGGCTCAAGTAAATGTCTTATTGCTTCGTCTGTAGTATCATCAACACCTGCAAGTTCTTTAGTAACATAGCCTGTTACTTCTGAACCCATGATACCTGCACCCATAAAACCACCTGCACGTTTGTATCCTCGGTTTCTAATTACTAAATTATCTGAGGCCATCTCTCTACCTGCTTGCCTAACAATATTAAAACTTGTTCGTATCATCTCTGCAGGAAAAGAAAAGAAGTTACCGAAAGGCAACTTACGTAGTTGTTTAATACCATGAGGAACTAAATCATAGTTAGGAATAGTGTTTCTTACAATGTTAGCTGCTTCTCTTTCTAATTGTGATTCAGTCATGTCATTGCCAAAAGCTTTTCTTAAAGTTTTTAATTCTTTTTCAAAACTTGTAATTTTAAATAGATCATCTTCGTAGATATAAAGCTTTTGAATTTTACCTAAATTACCTGCTGTATATTTTTTCATTAGTTTTGTTAGTGAGCCATCAATTCCAAAGTCTGCAGCATCATCTATAAGAGCTTTAAAATCACCTGCTTTAGCGTTTGTATTTACAACACCTAAACCTTGGTACTTTGTGTAAAGCTCGTATCCTTCTCTATTATTACTAGCTTTTGATTTTAAAACTTTAAAAGCTTCTTTAGCTTCAGAAGAAAAAGGATTCATTCCATTAGCAGCCATAAACATACCACCACCAAAAGTATTTCTAAGATGTGTAATATGGTTTAATACTGTTTTAGCTGCCTGCCCATATCCTTTAGCTTGTAAAAGCCAACCTGCAATTTGTCTCATAACACCACTTGAAGGTCTGTTTCTAAATATACGAGCCATTTCAGGAGTAGTCCATTTATTATTCATTGCTCCCCAATTATTTCCTTTGAGTTGCACACTAAATATCTGATCAGGGTTACTATGAAAATATTTTCCTCTGCCTAACTTCCAAGCGTTTTCTAAAAATTTATCTGTCTCTACAGCATTTGCTAGTTTTACCATAGAAGTTAATACTGTTCCACGTGGATCTTTACTTTCTCCTAGTAAAGCTTTAATTGCTTTTGGTACATCTTTCCTAGCTTTTAACTGTCCTCTAAGTCTACCACTAATAGCATCTACATAACTAAAAAGATCGGTAGCTGAAGACCTATCATTTAATATTCCTTCTACTGTTCCTTTAGCGTTTCTTTTTATAACATCATCTAAGTTTCGTTCTACTCCATCAAGAATAACTTTCCCATCTACAATGTCATAAGCTTTAGAACCAAATTTTATTTTTTGTTTTCGTCCTCCAGGCGTTGAATAAATACTACGTCTAAGTACTCCTTCAAAATATTTTATTGCATTTTGTTGAGTTTTTTTAGAAGGCATCTTACCTGCTTCATACCAATTATAACTTTTTCGTAGGTACTTACCTAGCCTACTGTTTATTATTTTTTTGATACTATCAGGAACATAATCACTTTTCATGTACAATTCACTTAGTTCATCTTGCGCTCCTCGTATCTCTTTAACTATAGGTTGAACTGTTTTAGGTAGCTGATCTATGTTCCAATAACTAACTTTCTTAGCTCCTGTTAAAACAACAGATTCTCCTGAAATTGCAGATTGTACCTTCAACAATAAATCGTCTTTGTAATCTTTTCTTTTTTGAGGTGTAAACTCTCTAGTTTTAATACGTGTCATAAGTCTATCAATAAAACCTTTATCTCTTGCAACACGATTAGCTAAAAAATCTACTTTATTATCTAATATTTCTACCAACATTTCTGATCTGCTTCTCCAAGCATCTCTAGCTTGTTTAGAAACATTCATTAATTCAAATAATTTAGGTGTATAATTACCTCTTGATTTAAATAAAGAACCTCCTAGCCATTGATAAGCTTTTCTTTTAGCTGTATTCCAGAGTTTACTATCATCGTTAAATGCACCTTTAAGTTGCCATAGATGATCAAGAGTTTCTTCTTCGTCAAATAATTTATCAGTGTCTATTATTTTTTCGCCTTTCTTTTCTGCACGTCTTCTTCCCCATACAGTAGCTGCATCTAAATGTTTTCTAAAAGCATTAAGCTCATCTGAATTATTAGTTCTAAATTGTCTTAGTCTTTTTAGTACACCTGAAGTAGCAGGCTTAATTCCTTTTTGCCAAGAAAACTGTGCTGTTTTAAATACACCTGTAGCAACTCCTGCCATCAATGCTCCTTCAACTATAAGACTTACTCTTGCTTCAAGTTGAGAATCATCTTTTCCTCCTTCAAGATATTTCATAACATCACTTTTCTGAGAAGGATCGTCTTGTATATAATCACCTAGAAAATTTAACATTCTATTTTCATCGTATATATCCCAACCAGTTTGTTCTGCAGAGATACCTACCATAGCATTTCTAAACCACTTTGCAACTTTTTGATTTTTAGCTAACTTAGGACCTATACTAACTGCAGTCTTCTGCCACCCTACTAGGTTAGCTGCAAGAGAAGCAATGTCTGCAACAGTTTTACCACCATAGTAAGTAGGATCTTCAGTATCTAAAGAAACAATACCATCTCTAGTTTGTAGTTTTATATTGTCTTTACCAAGGATTGTTTCTCCTGCTAATATTACAGCGTTTGCCATTTTTTGTTCTGCGGTAAACCTTAACTTTTTATTAGCTTTAGAAAAAGTATTTCCTGGTCCATTTTCTCCATAATAATCTCGTAGTGTTTTATCATACTCGTCTGCCATGTAATCTTCTTTACTAAAAGGAGCTACAGGTCTTATTAAAATAGGAGATTTTTTATTTGTATTTCCTGCTGTGTTAAATTCGTGGTTACCAAAAACAGTAGGGTTTATATCTTGACTAGAATCATACTTAGCATCTAACGAACGAAACCCTGTACTAGCTAATAAATTTTCTATTCTATCTTTAGGTACACCTTTGCTACCTAGTATTTCTCTTAGTAGTTCAGGATTTAATGCAAGTTTTAATGCACTTTCTGCGTCCTTTAATTCTTTATTGTCTCTGAAATCAAACAAGCGACCATCTGAAAAAGGAGCATATTGTAAATTACCTGTTAGTACTCCTATGATACTTGCTTCTTTATCATTAAAAGAACCTTTTCTTACATCTCCTGATTTAAGCAACCCTACACGATTTAAAATAGATCTAGCTACTACTGCCATTCCTGTAGTTCCTTCGCCTTGTGCTTCAGCAAGCATCATTCTAAGTAAATATTCTTTTTCAGAAATTTCTTTTTCGTTGTACGTTGTTTTATTGTCAGATAAAAATCTTTCTTTAAAAGGTATGTTAGGATTATTACTAACGTCTACAGGAACTATGTTTTGTTCAGGATCAACTTCAGGTTCAAGTACAGCAGGGTCTTGTCCGTAAGGATTTGCAGGTCTGATAAGCATTCCTCTTAAACCTGCAGGACGACTTAGTGTTCCTGTATCTGTGCTTCCTCTTCCTACTGATGAAATTGCGTCTACACCAGTGTTTGCTAAGTTACTAAAAAAAGGACCAAGAGTTCTTTTAATATTATCTATAGTAGAAACATCCTCTGGTCTTCCTGTTTTTAGCTTTTGTTTTAGTTCTTGATATTCTTTTATTTCTTCTGCATCACGTGTTTCGACACCTAGAAATTTTTTGTACTCATCTATAGTAGCATATCCTGCTTCATTAACTTTATCTTTATGCTGATGATAGTAAACATCTAACAATTCATTATCATCTACAAATTGATGTCTCTTCTCAGGATACTTTTCTTTATACTCATCTAAGTTTTTTATTATATCTACCATTTATCTAATTGCTTTCCATTGTTCTAGCAGCCATTTGTATTTGAAAGTTTTGTTTGTCTCCATAGACACTTTTCCAAGCTTCAATAGTTTTTGTTGCTGAGCTTAATCCTAACTGTGAATAAGTCTGGTATAAACTCCAATACTCACCCCATCGTGTTTCAATATCGCTTTTATTATTAGGATCTGCGTTAAGAATTTTAATATCTCCAAGTCCTTCCTGGAACACTTTGGATAAAACGTCATCCCATTCACCTACATCGTCAACTTTGATAGATAAATTATTTGGATCGCTTGATACTTCTGCCCATGCTGATTCCATTTTAGATATAGTTAAAGTACTTGTATCTTGTATGTTTTTAATAAGACTAGCAAATTTAGCTGCACCTGCATTATTAAAAATTTCATCTGTTGCTTCCATTAATTGAGCAGTAACAATTTGCTCTCTAGGCAAGTTATCTATTTGGATACCTTCGCTTTCTGTGGTTTTTACATCACCTTTGCTGTCCGTAGTTGTTGTTATAACTTTAATTACTTTCGATTTTTCTCCTGTTTTAGGATCTTCTATTTCTACAGGAGTAGAAAGAGTTGTTTGAGATTTTACTACTGAAAACTCACTGTTATTAACTATACTTGCAACTTTATGAGCTAAAGTTTCTATCGCTTTTTTACCATCTCCTGAACCTTTTGAACCTCTAGTTGACCAAGTTTCTAATGCAGTAGCAAATCCTCTAAGTTCATTAAAGGCAGGACCTTGTAAATTTTCTAGTGTAAGCTTACTATCTTTAGCATCTAATGTTTCTTTAGAGTCTTTGTTTTGAATTTTTTGTTTGAGGCCTCCAACTTTATCCATCATAAATTCTGCAAGACTATCAGGCATGCCTCCTTGTTTAGAAACTAAATCTTTAAGTTGTGCTATGTCTAACTGAGAAATATTAATTGCTGAGTCTCTTACTGTTTTCCATTGTTCGGCATCGGTTCTTCCTTGTTCAGCCGCCATCTTAAGTAAAGAAGAAGAGTCATAGTTTTTAGAAAGAGATTTTCCTTGTAATTCTAGTTCTGATTTTAAATTAGCTATTGATTCATCATATCTTTGTTTAGTAAAATGATCAGTATAAGACTTTCCTGAATTTACAATTGCATTGTTTTGTGTAAGTATACTTTCAGAGTTACTCATTAGTCCTTGTAGTTTTCCATACAAAGTAGTATTGCTGTTGTTAAAAGATTCCATGTCTGTATCCATGAACCATTCTGCTACACCAAGTGCGCCACTAGCTATTCCTAGTTTCTTAGCAAACTTATCTGCTTTCTTTGTTTGCTGATCTTTTCTTTGCATGACATCTTTACGTAATGCAACACCAAAAGACGAAGACGTTCCTGGTCCTGATCCTTGTAATAAACTATTATTTTCTGCCATTTTAACCTCTTGCTAATATACTGTTATTATTTTCTGTTTGCGTAGGAGCTTCTGGTTTTGCCATTAAACTTAATTCTTCTGGTAGTTCTATAGCTTCCACATCTTCTCTTATTGCTTGTGGAATATTTGCACTTGTTATGCTACTTGAAGAAGCTTTGTTTTCTATTAATGCACCGAGATTTTTTAATTTACTAGAGCTTTGAGCTAGCTTTTCTTCTGCGTCTAATTCATCTACATCGTTTTCTTCACCTCTATATATAGTGTACTGTACTCCTGCTTTTTCACATAGAGACATTATCATATACATTACAGGTTCTACCAATAATAAAATTAAATCAGGATTCCACTTACCTTCTGAAAATCCTAAATAAAGAAGTTGTTGTACTATTTCTGAAATTGGAATACCTTTATCTACAGCACTTACGATATTTACAAAAGTTTCTTCTTGTGTTAAACTTCCTAGTAACCAATCAAGAGCTTCTTTTGTTTCAGTAAACTCAGGTGGTTGCTCAAAAGGTAAAGGATTGTCAGGGTTATTTGTAAGAGACTCACCTGGTGTAGGTCTATTCATTTTACCTAACGCATCTATTCCTGCTTGCTCATATTTTTCTGCTTGTCCTACCATTTTTTACAACTCCAATATCTTGCTGTTAATTTGTTAGGGGGATTTGTATCACACTTATGTCTTGCCCTAAATGATTTACGTCTTTTTGGTTGATCTTTTTTTATAGTCATGTTAGGATCTCCAAAACGAATTAATTTAATTGTCGTGCCTTTCTTAGCTAACACTGCAAACTTTTTATTTTTTCCTGGTGTTCTTTTAGGTGAGTTATACCCACTAAATTTTTCACCTCTATATGTAATCGCCATAATTATTTAGCCCAACTAGGCGCATATCTTTGATTTAAATATTGATGATAGTTTTCAAATCCACTAAACACTTTGCTTTGGTGTGCGTCCATGTAAGGACCACCATAGTTATATCCGTTTGATTGCATGCCTTCTACAGTAAGTGTACCACCACCAAACATATCAGTTAATGCAGTACCATCATTAGCGGACCATACGTCTTGAGGAGGCGAAGCATAATCATAAGTTATTTCAGGTGCGCCTTGAGCTGCTCCTTTTATAGCTGCAAGAGGTCCTTGAGTTACAAGATTATCAAAAGCCTTTTCAGTTTTTTCTTTTCCTGTTTTAATAAGCTTATCTTTAAAGGTAGGTGTTTCTGGAGGAGGAGGAGTTTCTTCAGTAGTTACTTCTTCTGTCTTTTCAGAATTTTCTTCAATTACTTCTTTACCTGTAGCATCAACAGTACTTTCAGGATATTCGTTTTTCCATGAGTCTGATTCCATTAAACTTTTAGGTTTGAAGTCTGCAGTCTTAAAAGCTTCTTGCATTTCAGTAGACATTTCTTCGTGATACAACTTACCTCCATCAGGAGTAACAGCAAAAGACTGACCTTCTATAGTTCCTTTCCATCCATCTTTTAACCACATATCAGTGTCTTCTCCAAGTTGTTTTAATCCTTTAAAAGGATCAGCAAAATCAGTAAGACCTACTTTGTTACTTATCCATTTCATAGAACCTGAGATTGCTTCGGTAACTCCTGAGTAAACTGTTCCTGCAGCTTTACCTGCATGGTATATTCCACGCATAACATGACCAAAAGCTTTACCTGCTATGTTAGTTCCTTGTGCTAGTTTAGTAGCAAACTTACCTAGATTACCCCAGAACGCTCCTGCATATGGCATAATAAACATCATGCCTATATGTCCAAGCACTCCCATCTTACCAAAAAACTTACCTACTTTTTTAAAGGCTTTCTTAATACCTTTGCCAATTTTCTTGACAATCTTTTTAAAGCCTTTCCAAATTTTACTTAACAATCCCATTATATTCTCCTAAAATATTCTATTTACTAAGCCTTCAATAACTCCAAGGTTAGCACTCCAGTTACTAGAAGCTTCTCCTTCATTAGCTATTGCAGTTGCAAGAAGCTGTACTTTTCTTGTTTCTTCGTTATCAATCCATTTATTATCAAACGTTGCTTGGTCTCTCATTTCTTGCCAAACAAAACCAAGAGCTTGTGAGCTTAGCTGAAAAGCTTGCATTGCGTTTCTCATATTAACTTCGTTTTGTGCTGCAGTATTAACTAAGTTAGCTTGTCGTCTCCATTGTATGTTTGATTGACTAACTGCCTGTGCATTTGTTTTATTCCATTGTTCTCTATTAAAATCTACTTGGTTATTATATTGATCTATTTGTGTAACTAATTGAGAATTGAATTTATTTATATCTGCAGTTACTCCTAGCTTCCTAGCTTCTGCTGTATTTTTTTGTGTAGCATTAAACTGTGCCATTGCATTAGAAGACTGTGCATTAGTTAGTTCTACTTGTTGAGCAAGGTTAGCCATAAACTGTTGCGTCTGTTGCTCTGACGTAGCATTAAATTGTCTAGAAGCATTTGTTGCAGACTGATTAGTTAATAATCTTTGTTGTTCCATCTGACCTTTTAGTACTGCGCCTTGTTGCTCATTTGATAAATTTTGCATATCTAATTGTAAAAAAGCTTGAGCATTCTGAGCCGCTAGTCTAGTGTTAGAATCTAAACTTGCCATATCTAAACTTGCCATTGCTGAAGCATTCTGCATGACTGCTTGTTGTTCTTGACTTGCATCAGTTAAAGCTACTGTCTGCATAAACTTACTATTAGATAATGAAGTTTGTTGTGCATTAGTTAAGTTTGCCATGTCCATTCCAAAGACAGTCTGAGCGTTTTGCAAAGCAGTTTGTTGAGCCATCTGCGCATCCATCTGTGCAGCTTGAGCTTCAATTCCTCTTTGACTTAATACACTTTCTTTAATAGACTGAGCATTAGACTGAGCTAAAGGAACAGCACTTTGTATAATAGCATTAAAGAGAGCATCTCTACCTACTGTAGAAGCATCTAATCCTCTGTCTGCTAACATGTTGTTTACTGCAGCTACTGCAGGTCTAGCAAATACAGGTATATCTCCTGATTCCATACCTTGCAATAATGAATTTAATTGATGACTAACTAAAGCTTCTTCAGGCATTCCTGATATCATTCCTCTTTCTGCTTCAGTATAGTTTACTAATTCATTTTCTAATGTGTCAGGATCAGTACCTATTAAATTTATTTGGTCTTCATTTAATCCTGCTTTTCTTAATTGTTTTTTAGCGCGAAGCATACGAGGTAAGTTAGTACCTGAAACTTTAGCGGCCATTGCTTTAGCTTCATTACTTACTGTACCAACAATTGTTCCTGCTAAAGAATCTGTTATCTGTTGTTGATCTACAGTTGCTCCTTCTGCAGCTAGCGTTAAAGATTGATTTTGAAGTTCTGCTATTGCATCGGCATCCATTTCTCCTGTTTTAGCATCTATAGTTGGACTTGTCGCTACTGTATCTACAGACATTTGTGCGGCAGGCGAAACCGCTTGTTGGTCTGCAGAAGTTGTATCTGCTTGAGTTACTGTTTCTTGTCCAGGAATAGAAGCTTGTCTAGCAGTTGCATTTCCTGTATCATTCATTTGATAGGTCATATCATTTATAGGATCTACACCTGCATTTGCAGCTATATGTCTAGCATAAGGATTAACCTTTCCATCCATTGCGTCTTGTACTTCTTTACGAGTTTTTACAGCTTCCGCGTTTGTAACATCAGCGTATTGTCCACTTCCTTGACCACCAGGTGTCCATACAGTATCATCATACACTGTACCACCAGTACCTCCACCAGTGTTTCCACTTCCATCATGCGGATGTTTATGAACATAACCTGCTTCTCTACCTGCATGAAGACGAACACGACCTCCTTCTCGGTAGTCTTTTCTAATTAAAGTTTTTCTTTTTCGCGCCATTTTATTTTCCTATTGTTTAACTTCAAACAGTTTATCAAGTTTTGATTCTAGTTTATTTAACATACGAACTAAACGATCCATGCTAGTTTCTAACTCTTCTTTTGTTACATAATCTTTAGCTACTTCTTCTCTAGTTTTATTTAACAGCACATCAATTCTTTTATTTTCATGTGCGTTTTCACGTATGCTGTATATTATAGGAGCTAGTATAAGTGTTAAAAACATTATCCATATCTCAATAGTCTGCAGTTCCATATTAGTTTCCATATTTTAATTTATATTGGTTATGTCGTTCATTATAGTTATCAGGATTATTAATATTGTATGGATTATTTTTTTTCCAAATGTCGTAGTAAGAAGTTTTTCTAAGTTTTTCTGCTGCCTCTTCTACTTGCTTTAAGTTTTGTAAAAAGAAAATAATGTATTCACCATTATTTATCATACTGTTGCCTACTGTTTCAATCATGTTAGGATGATCTTCTCCTAGTAAAATTCCATTTTTCTTTGCTATGTCTTCTAGTTTTCTAGCTATCTTAAAAGTTTCTTTAGCTGTCCATCTATCTTTTTCAAAAATAATAACTGTTACATCATGTTTATTAAAATTCATATTGTAAATATAATCTTCAATTTCTAAATCTGGTCTATCGTTTTTAAACTCAACAAAATTAATTTTATTTTTTTTTCTTGCTTCTTTAGCAAAAGGACAAGCAGGTAATCCTCCAAAATCTTTATTAGGCTTTTCTACAAAAACTTCCATCCACTTAATTACTTTACTAATCATAATGTAAAAGTAACTATTAGTTTTTTATATACATGTCCATGATACTCATTTATTGTTTCAGGATTTGTATATGTCAGCCATCCTTCTGTTACACAATCATTGTATGCTTTTTCCATACTTGATCCTTGCACAACCCATAAAGAAGACTTTGGATTATTATCTGAAACACTTTTATACCATGCATCTATTTTTTGATTGTACTCTGTAACGTAACTCCAACCTTGACTTCCACTTGCGTCTTCTCTAATTAAATCTAACAAGTGCAGGACCATTCCATTACCTTCTTCTTCTCGCATTACTTTACCATAATTAACAATACGGCCATCAATGTCTAGTTTAAATATAATAGTTCCGCTAGCTTCTGCTTCTAAGTTTGCTCTTAAAGCTTCATACTTTTGATCTGCAGTATGACTAGCAGTAACTTCAAATTCTTCCCAGACCATATTAGGATGTGTACCATCCATGTAAGGTAAAGATTTATCAAAACAATCTCTAAGGATAGTTAAATCTATATCACTATAATTAATTGTTGTTACAGTCATAGTCATTCTAATCTTCCTCCCACGAATCACCATCCCAATATCTAGCGTTGTGTGCCGATCCAGAGGTTACTTCTGTTTGTATAATAGAGCCTGTGTTTCCTGTTGCAGTGCTTCTTTCAAAAATAGTAGTATCTGTATCAAACGTTGTAGTAGTATTTTTAGTTGTAGTAGTAGCTCCACTTGTACCACTTGATCTGCTTGTTGCACTTGCTCTGCTTGTAGCAGTTGCAAAAGCAGTTTGAAAAGCAGTAGTTGTGTTTTTACTTGTTGCACTTGCTCTGCTTGTAGCAGTTGCAAAAGCAGTAGAAGTAGTTCCTGCTGTGTTAGTTTGATAAGCTGTAGCAGTAGTCTTACTTGTACCTGTAGCACTTGTTGTATCTGTATTAGTTGCTATTGTTGTGTCAGTAGCAGTAGCTTTACTTGTACCTGTTGCTGAACTAGTAGCTGTATCAAACGTTGTATTAGTTGCATATGCGGTTGTAGTATTAGTAGCTATCGTAGTATCTTCGTCTGTTGATTTACTTGTAGCAGTTGCCTTTGATGTATCATAAGTTGTTGTAGTGTTTGTATCAAAAACAGAAACTGTGTTTGTTGCTATTGTAGTATCTTCATCTGTCGATTTACTTGTCGCTGTTGCATATGCAGTAGCTGTGTCAAAAGATGTATCTGTGTCAAACGTTGTAGTAGTGTTTGTTGCTATTGTAGTATCTTCGTCTGTTGACTTACTTGTTGCTGTTGACTTACTTGTACCGCTTGCTCTGCTTGTAGCAGTATTAAAACTGTAAGTTGTACCTGTTGACTTACTTGTTGCTGTACTTTTACTTGTGGTTGTATTAAAACTATAACCTGTACTAGTACTTCTACTTTCTCCTGTACTTCTACTTTCTGATGTGCTTCTACTTTCTCCTGTGCTTCTACTTTCTGATGTATTGAAAGAATAGCTAGTTGCCTTGTTAGCTGACGTACTTTTTGTACCTGAAGTGTTTGTACCAAAAGTATAAGAGGTGTTTACTGAGCCGCCAGTAGCTGTACCATGTGAAGTGTTTCTAGAGTTTTGGTTATTTTTACCATAGTAAGTTGTATACGAAGTTGTAGTGGTTATACTAGCTGATGTACTTCTTGTACCTGTAGTGTTTGTACCAAAAGTATAACTAGTATTAAAAGAATAACTTGTGTTTTTTGCTCCTGATGTGGCTGTAGTATACGTAGTTGTAGTATTATACGAAGTTGTTGTAGCATACGTAGTTGTAGTATTATACGAAGTCGTTGTGTTTTTACTACCTGTTGTTGCTGTAGCATACGCAGTGGTTGTATTAAACGTAGTTGTAGTATTTGTTGCGCCACTTGTAGCAGTATCAAATGTTGTAGTCGTATCATAAGCAGTTGTAGTATCGTACGTAGTAGTAGTTGCAGTACCATATGACGTAGTTGTTGCTGTTGATTTACTTGTAGCTGTAGCACTAGTAGTAGCAGTATTAATAGTTGTATCTGTATCAAACGTTGTCGTAGTTGCAGTACCATATGCAGTAGTAGTAGCAGTACTTACACTTGTTGCAGTTGCAGTTGCTTTATCTGTTTCATAAGCAGTTGTAGTATCGTAAACAGTTGTAGTAGCAGTTCCATACGCAGTTGTAGTAGCAGTAGATTTACTTGTATCAGTATCTCTGCTTGTAGCAGTATCAAATACAGTTGTAGTATCGTATGCAGTAGTTGTATCTGTAGCATACGCAGTATTAGTAGCGGTTGCAAATGCAGTTGTAGTATCATACGCTGTAGTTGTATCTATAGTCGTATCTGTTGTTTTTGTTGTAGCAGTAGAACTAGTAGTATCAGTATCAAATGTTGTAGTAGTATCAAATGTTGTACTAGTACTTCCGCTTGTAGCTATTGTTGTATCAGTATCAAATGTTGTAGTAGTATCAAATGTTGTATCAGTACCAAAAGTTGTGTTGGTAGCAAAAACAGTTGCTGTGCTTTTAGTTGTTGCAGTAGCTCTATCTGTATTATAAATAGCATTAAAAAACGTAGATAGAGAACCATCTGTCTCTTTAACGACAGCATAGTTTACAAATTTGACAGTACCATCAGTTACCTTAACATGTACCTGTTGTGGTGTTTCTATCGAATCTCCATCCCAAATCTTAAGAGACACTATTTACTCCTTTTGATATTAAACAACGTACCAAACAAAACCAGTTTTCTTACCAGTACCATCAGTAGGTGCTGAAGTTACAATATCAAAATCTCTAGTATCGAAATCTGTAAGAGCTACTTGTTTCATTGTTCCGTTATCGTTGACTACAACTCTATCTGCATCTGCAAGTGTTGTAGCTGAAGCAGAAGTTCCGCCATCCATTATATTTAATTCTGTAGCAGTAGCATCTACGGCCGCTAATTTTGTAAAGTCTGCCTGGACTAAACCAGAAACACCATCTAATAAATTTAACTCTGCTGCAGTACTTGTTACTGCTGTTCCATTTATAGAGAAAGCATCTGTTTCTAATGTACCATCTACATCGACATCACCTGAAACATCTAAACTTCCTGCATCTAATTCACCTGATAATGTAAAGTTTCTAACACCTGTATAATCTTTATTAGCATCTAATATAACTGCTTTAGAAGCGATTGCTGTTCCAACTGCTGTAGCACCTAAGTCTAATGCATTTATTTCTCCAACAACTACAGTAGCTCCGTCCAATATATTAAGTTCTTCTGGT
>TARA_R110001592_G_scaffold110745_2_pt1 | contig 15836 bp, 37 predicted proteins | sample TARA_R110001592 | Tara Oceans TARA_R110001592 (sample SAMEA4398387) | marine metagenome | biome: Polar Biome; feature: [SRF] surface water layer (ENVO:00010504); material: water (ENVO:00002006), including particulate matter (ENVO:01000060) such as... | depth 5 m
TAACTTTGTGTACCAATGAGGAGCAGTCTTGGAGTAGGTTTTTGCCCATGTCCATTCTGATTCCTCTAGTATCTTACCAAGTAGGTTTTCCACCCCAATATCCTGAACCTTTTCTAAAAAATTCTGGCTCCATGTTTGGTAACATACCATCTGTTTTGAGTGAGAATGGATCGCCATTCCACATTACTTTCGCTAAATTTTTCCAACTTCCCAACATTAATGAAGTTCTTTCTGCAATAATTTCTGGAAATGGATTACTACTAACATTTGAGTGTCTTTTAACCATTGTGTTTGCAACTATTATTGATCTTTCTTTAATCCAATCTGGAGCATCATCAACACATTCACGATAAAAACAATCTTTCCAAGTTTCTCCTGATTTTCTTGTTGGAGTACATGAGTGAACACCAAACTGTGCCGCAGTTTTAACTCCATCTAAACGAGCAACACACCTATCAAACCATTGTGGCCATGCTTTACTTCCTAATTGTAAATCTTTTATTGCCGCTTGTGACATTGTTGGTGGAGCAATTCTCATTTTTTGTCTGTTTCTTCCCATTCTGTGCATTACATCATAGGCATTATTATAATCCCATTTAAAATCAAATATTGCTTTCCAAACATCTCCGACATCCCAATCATAAATAGGTCTTGCACTAGAATATCCTTTTTTTGGTTTTGTGGTAAAATTTTTAGATGAAAATAATCCCATTCTTCTATTTGGACTCTCTTGTACTCTTAATCCTGTTACAACATATAATATTTTATCATCAGCAGTAGGAAATCTATCTTTACCAACTAATGCTCCAATATGTTTCTCATCAATATATTCTGCATAAGATGGTGGTTGTCTTACCCATTTTTCTTTTGGAACAAGTGGGTCAAATACCCAAAAGTAAGGATTTTTTCTATCAAAGATATTAACTATTGGTTGATTAGCAACTAGCCAATGAAAATCAATTTCATCTTTTCTCTTTGCAACTCTTTCACAATATTCAAATGTGCCTGGAAACATTATTTCTTCATCTCTCATTACACAATGAACAGGAAGTTTTCCTGCTTGTCTTGCGGCTTCAATCGTAAGTTCTAAACAAATTGTACTATCTTTACCTCCACTAAAAGAAACAACTACTGTATCTCCATTATCATAAAGACTTTTTAATCTTTGTACTGCCGCATCATAAACTGATAGGTTTAAATATCTTTTCATTTATTCTTTCTTTGTAGCATGAATAATTAAATATGCACCTAAATTTGTTAATCTTGTAGATAAAAATTTATCCAAAGGTTTTAAGATATTACAAATAAATTTACTATCATGATGTTTCTTTGCAATCATATCAAGCAATACAGGAAAACCATAAATTTTATTTATAGTAAATCCATTCATAATTTTATTAATTATGTGATCTGTATAAAGAAGTTGAGTAGAAGCAACTCCATTTGAAAAACTTATCTTTGATTGAAAGTATGCCCATTTTGGTGTAAGTGGCATTATTAAAAAATTTCCATTTGTTTTTAAATTATTGTAAGAAAGCTCTATAACCTTTTCTGGCTTTAGGCAATATGAAAACGAACCGAAGAGAGAAATAATTGAATCCATATTACCTTGATACATACTACTATCTGCCATATCTCCAACCCTAAAATTAGATTGAGGAAATTTGTTTTCTGCCACATCTATCATTTTCTTTGAAATATCTACACCCCAAAACCTATGAGGTTCATTCATTGATTTTTCTGGAAACCAATCTAAAAAATTACCTGTTCCACAACCAAGATCAAGAACATCTCCCTCTTGAATATTATTATCGGTAATAATTTTTTTTACAAAATTGTTTTCAATTCTGCATTTTAAATTATCATAAATTCTGTCGTACTTGTCAGCTATATTACTATATGCTTGTGATGGATTTATTAGTGGCATAACTACAATTAACTGATTTTAAATTAAAAGCTATCATTGGGTTTTTATAAAGTCAAATATTTTTTTTATAAAATCCATACAATCTTGATAAATCAGATAATACTTCTCGCAACCTTTCTCCCATATATTTTTTATTTATATTTAATATTTTTCTTGTTTGTATCAAAGAATAGTCTTGACCGCAAATATAAGTTGCTATAGAGTACCCACTTTCTCCTAAACAATCTCTTGCATATCCTAAATGTTGTAAAGCAGATGCAACACTATCAGATATAGTATAAGTTGAATTTCTTTCGTTCTTGCCTCTTCTTATCCTAGATAAATCATAATTACTTCCTGAACCAGATGCTTTCTCAAAAAGTGTTCTAAATTTTATTCCTGATTTATGTTGATCTTCGGTAATTAAATTTCTATGAAACATATAATCAAGACCACACTCTCTTACATTTACCATGTAAACTGTCTTACTTTCTTTTTGGGTAAATTTATTAATCTCTTTTATACTTTTTGCTATAATTAGAGGTTTTACTGATGCCATCGTTTTTTATCCACCCTTTTTTGTAAACTGGAATTTTTGAAATTGCTATTACAAATCTATTCCATTTATCAGTATCAGAACCTATCTCTTTAAGCAACTGTTCTCTCTTTGTTCCCTCCATTTCTGATATATAATTCCATGCTTTTTTCTCTAATTTTACACTATCTGGTGTTGATCTATTATAATCTACTGCTTTTTTATAATTTGCATTAGAAAATTTAGTAATTTTTTGTATTTCATACTGTATTCTTTTAGTCGCAACATAAGTGACTTCTTTTTTTACAGGTTCATTTATAATATTTTTATTGTTTATATATTTACTAGTATTTATTACTCGGTAATTTTTGCCGACCTCTTTTCCTTGTGGAGTAATTAACCATTGTGGATTAATTGTATAAATATTTGATTTGTGCTGTCTTGTTTCCCAAGAGATAATATTTTTATCTTTTAGATTTATCAAACAACTTTGAACAGTTCTTATTGATATATCTGTCATGTCAGAAATCCACTCGTGAGAAAAAAACATTTCCTTGAAGAAATTATTGTACTTTATAAATAGACATGCTATTTTTAAATCATTACCAGACAAGTTCATTTTAAATATAAAAGTTTCTGGTAGGAGTATATACTTCTTTTTCAATTTTGAACAGTATATATTAGTCTTTTTTATATTCTAGTTAATTGTTTTTTTTAAATCCTTTTTTGGAAGATTAGCAACTTGAATATATTTTCTATAATCTTTTAAATCTACATCCATCAAGTATTGGTCCTTACCATCAGTTATTGCACATCTAAAAAATCCTCCAAGAACATTCTCATGATAGAAGTCATACATTACTGGATAGAATGTATCAGCTTTAAACTTCTTAATTAAAGTTTCTGGTTTAATAATGTTGCTGAAGTTTTGTTTCTTTGCTCTTTCTGAAATTGTAAGTAGTGCTGAAAAAGTAAAGTATTTTATTTCTTGTGTGTCCATAATCGCCTCTCTATTTTTTATTGTTATATGAATTAATATTCATAAGAAGCTTATATAATACATTGTAATCTGTGTCAATAATAATTTTTATTTTTTTTTATTTATTTTTAATTGACAAATTTTAAAAAAACATTATATTAAAATTATAACAAAACAATATGGAGAAAAACAAAATGAACAAACTACCGATAAGAAAAAAAATGTATGGAAGCATTTTAAACAGATTAGATTCTTTTAGATGTTATCCAAAAGATAAACAACCTGTTGTGGGAATGGGTGCTACAGAATATATGTACACAGATACACATGCTCATACAGTTATTAAAGTAGAAAAAAATTATCAAGGTAAAGACTTTGATATTGTAACTACACAAAGAGATGATGCAGTAGCAAAAAGAGATGACAAGGATAATCTATCTTACACTTATAATAGAGATACAGAGGGTAAAAAATTGTATTTTAAAGGTGTAGATTATAAACACCCAGATGGCTTTGATGCTAAAGTTTATTTTGAGGTTCGTTTAAATGAAAAAACAAACAGATGGAATAGAACCCAAGATGATGGCAATATAGGTTTTGGAGAAAGGATAGAATACTATGACCCTTCGTTTTAATTTACTTTGGAAAGGTAAGGCAAAAGACTATCCTGGTGCAAAGACTATTCAAGAAATGAACAACAATAAAATGTACAAAGGATTATCAAAAGAAACTAAAAAAAAAGTTGAATATAATATGCTTAAAAATAACATCATAACATTTAATAAGGGAGGTTTATAATGGGTTGGGATAATTGGTCAAAAAGTTCAGATTTACAAGAAAAATCTGATGTTGAAATAAATCTAAAAGAAACAGATGTTGGACTACAAGAGTTTGAAGTAGAGAAAACAGTTACATTTGTTGTCAAATACAAGACTTTAGCTAAAGATAAATACAATCTAGAACATTTATATTTGGGTTGTGCAAATTTAGATATTGGAGATACTTCTGAAGATAATAAGAAAGTATATGACTTTTCCATTAAAAACTATGGAGAATCAGATGAAAAAACAAGACAGACATTAAATGAAGTAGAAAAAATTTATGATGATGAAGATCATCAAAGAGGAGATGATTTTCAAGTTAAGATAGGTCATAATGGGTTTTAACTTGACTTGTTAGTATAAAACATAATATAGATTGTTTTTAGTTCTTTGGTGACCAATCCCAAAAATATCTGTAGGTGTGTGCAATCGGTAACGACCACAAAGAGCATTCGCTAATCTTTAGCCTCCATACTCTTGTTAGCACCTACAGGTTAATTAATAATAATTAATTTATTTTATTGACAATCATTTTTATCAATATATAGTTAAGAAATAACAAACAAAAAAAATGGAGGAAAAAATGACAAACATACAACCATTAGAAGTTGGTTACATTTTAAGAAAAGCAAGAGAACAATCTGTAAAAGCAGTTGATGACTTTAGACAGAAATGGACACAAGGTACAGGTGGAAATAAATATGGAGAACCAATGTTCTGTGGTTTTGCATGGGTATCTGTTCATGGAGTTAAGGGTAGCACAAAACTAGGTAAGGCACTTAAAGAGCATGGATTTAAGAAAGGTTATCCAAGTGGATTACAAATGTGGAATCCTGCAAAGTACAATGGGCAATCTATGGAAGTTAAAGAAGCAGGTGCAAAAGAATATGCACAAGTTTTAAAAGACTTTGGATTTAATGCAACCTACGACACTAGAGCAGATTAGTTATGGCAAAAATAAAACTGACACATTGTTCTATATGCCAAAAGAAATTTGTTTCTGGAGATAGTATCAAAAAGAAAACTCGTTTTGATGGTGTACTAGGAATAATCCCATTATCTCTACACAGAAAATGTTATGACAAACTTATGAAGTTTGATGAACTAATATTAAGTGATAATGAATGAATATATTTCATCTTGATAAAGACCCATTATTATGTGCAAGATGGCTATGTGATAAACATTGTGTAAAAATGGTTTTAGAAACTGCTCAAATGTTATGTACTGCCTACCAAAGACATTATGGTCTTAAAGATGATTTATATAAACCTGCATATCCTAACCACCCAATGACAAGATGGGTGGGGGATAGTGGAGAAAACTTCTCTTTTACTATTAAATTATTTGGACATCTAGCAGATGAATATAATTACAGATATAATAAGATTCATAAATCATCACAGACAATATTGCTTCTTCATAGTAGATATAAAGAATGGCATAGTTGGAAAACACCATTTATTAATCCACCTTTATGTATGCCCAATGAATATAAAATTGGAGATTATATAGAAAGTTATAAAAAATATTATATTGGTGCTAAAAAATATATGGCTAAATATAATTATTCAGAACCCCCACATTGGATAGGAGAGTTAAATGCAAGATGAATTTAGTTTTAAAGATAAGTATCCACATAAAGCAGGTCATAGAAATATAGATACTTCTATTGAGGTAGCTAAAAAAGTAAACAAAACATTAAAAAGAATATCTAAAATTGTATTATTAGAACTAGAAAAGGTTTATCCAAAAGGATTAACTGGAACAGAAATAGCTAATAAATGCAATAGAAGTATATTAAGTATAAGACCTAGAACAACAGAATTAAAAGCATTGGGTCTTATTATTGATACAGAGGATAGAAGAAAAAATGAGTGGAATAATAATGAAATAGTGTATAAATTGCGTGGATTAGAGGTACTAGAAGATTATGAAATCCATGAAGAACTTTATTAGAAGTAGAAAACATTTAGTATTTGTTTCTACGAAGCCATGTGTTCTATGTGGTGCAACAAATGTTCAATCAGCACACATAAGATATGCAGGTTCAGGAATGGGATTAAAACCCTGTGATAGTTTTGTTGTTCCATTGTGTATTGAACATCATACAGAGCAACATAGAATGAATGAAAGATTGTTTTGGAAACTATACGAGAAAGACCCAATAGTTTTTGCTTTCTTTTTTTGCTTACAATCTCCAGACAAAAAAATAAAATCTGGTGCTTTTGATAAGTTTAGGAGTCACTTTGAAACGTAAATATTTTTTATTCCTTTTAGTGTTTATATTTTTGGCTTATGGTTTTCCAGTTAAGAACAATGCCTTACCCAAAGAACCAAAATTTGAATATAAAAATAAAAAAGAATTTATTGAATCATTAAATATTTGTGCAAATTATCATGATAATAATATTAAGATAAATTTACAGATTCCTAGAAAGATTTTATTATCACAAGCAATATTAGAAAGCAATTATGGAACAAGTAGATTTGCAAAAGATGGTAATAATTTATTTGGGATTATGACTTTTAACTTAAATGAACCTCATATAAAGCCATATAATGATAAAAGTAAAAAATTTGGTGCAAAGGTTTATGAAACAAAATGTAAATCAGTAAAAGACTATATAAAAGTATTAAATAATGGTTCATCATTTAAGGATTTTAGAAAATTAAGACAATCAATGATTGAAAATAAAAATTTTGATGTATTATATTTAGTCACCACATTGAGTAAATATGCTACTAATCCAGATTATGTTTATCTCTTACAGAAAACTATCAAATCTTTAAATAAAAATTATTGACATATATTTTTTTTTAATGTAAAAAATTTTAAAACAAATAAACAAATGGAAGGTAACGAAACAATGGATAATAAACAGACAAATAAAAGACCAAAACAAAAAATTCTTCAAATACCAATTAATGATGATGAATTTAAACTTATCAAAACATTAGCTGATGCTAATGGAAGAAGTGTTCCTAAACACATATACATTGAGTGCATAAGCAAAATAATAAAGAAAAATTAATTTATGGAACTTGTATTAGTTCTTGTTTTTTTTATATTTATTTTTTTCTTATTTAAAAAAGAAACACAAAAAACTGATAGAATTATTTTAGAAATGATGAAATCTTACTCTAAAGATGCTTCTCAACAAATATTTAATGATTTTTATCGTGATACACAAGAAACAACAAATATAATTAAAAAAGATATAAAAGAAATAAAACAACTTTTAATTCAATCAGAAAATGCTTTGGAAGAAGTTAATCTAATGCTTATGGGTGTTCCCATACAAAAACAACCACCAAAGAATCCAAACTTTAAGGTAATAAAAATAACAAAAAAAAAGGAAGATAAAGATGATGAACCAACGAAACAATAAAACTTATGAGAAACCTTTAAAAACAAAAGAATCAATTTTATTTGATCTAAATATAGGTGTACTTATAAAAAAATATAGAAATGCTTTTAAACAAAAAGGTAATCCACTTTTTAAATTAACACAAGCAAAACTAGGAAATGTTATTAATGTTACATTTCAACAAATACAAAAATATGAGAAAGGTCAAAATACAGTACCTCCATATAAATTAATGCAAATAGCAAAGTTTTTAAATTTTGATGTAGGATATGCAATAACATCTAGTGCTAACAACGAACACTATCCTAATTATTTATTAGAAAACAAAGTAATTGCAGTTTCTTATAAAAGTATTGCAGAAGATAAAAATTTAATTTTATCTCCTAAATACTGGATAGAAAAAATAGAAACAAATAAAAATAAATAAAAACTATTGACTTTATAAAAAATAAGGTTATATATAATATATGAACAAACAATTAACAAAACCAATGGAGATTAAAAATGCAAAATGCAAAAACAATAATAAAACAACTAGAAGATTCTGTTAAATTAGCAGAATCAGAAAAAAGACAGACTATTCCTTTAGTCGCAGTAAAATCAATAGTAGATGTATTTAGAAAAGATGAAATAAAGGACATTAAAAAAGGTATAGACTGGGCAGAAGATGATATTGCTGAATATAAAGATGAACTAGAAGCCTTTCAAAAACAATATCCAGAATATTTTTTGGAGGTGAAATGATTACTGCAACATTTAAAATGACTGGTAGGGAAAAATCTTTTACTGATGAAAATGTAAAGTTGGTAATGGAAACTCTTATTAAAAATTATGCAGAGGCAATTCCAGAAATAACTCAAATTACAGTTGAGGAATTAAAAGAGGGAGAGGTAAACTCTATGATATATAAAGGTCATAATATTTGCCAATCATGGATTGCCACCATGAGAAATGGATTATCAATATGAAAAAAATACTAATATTGATTGTATCATGTATATTACTGGCTAATTGTTCTTATTATAAGCCAATTATTGACCCTAAAACATCAATTGACCCACATACTGGAAAAAATATTGCTGGTAATTACTATAGAGATTTGGCATCATGTCAATTTATATATGACCAAGAGGGTGGTTTTTTTATAAAAAAAGTACATAAAATGAATCCTGCATTTTTAAGCAAGTGTCTTAAAAAATATGGACATTCAATATTGAGGTAATTATGACAAAAGATTTAATGAAAACACAACTTATAGGTTTAGCAAGTCATTTAAATAAAATAATTAATAGAGTAAATGGAGATGATTTTAGTCCAAGTTTAATAGATGAAATAAAAAATAGTTTAAAAGCACTAGATAATAACTCTGCTAGTCAAGAAATTGATAAAGAACATTTTGATAAATTAATTTTACTTTGTCAAGACACTTGTAAAAGACTTATAAAAACAACTGAATATATGTCACATCTTAATATTAGATATACAAGTAAAGACGCAAACACAAAACTTCTAGATAAAATTTTAGATGATTTTTCTGTATATGAAGTTAAAGTATATGAAGAAGTTTTAAAAGAACCTAAAAAAAGAGTATAATAAAAAACTTGATTTTTTAGAAAAAATATAATACAAAACTAAAAATAATAACGAACAAATATGGAAACAAAAAATGCAAATAGAAAAATTTATACATAGTCATTCATCAGCTAATCAGTTTATGACCAACAAATCTGCTTGGTTATACAAATATGCCTTTAAAGGTAAATTTCCAACATGGGGTGCTATGGCAAGAGGATTAACATCAGAAATAGGTGCTTACTATGTTTTAGATAGATTAAGTAAATTTAAAGAAAGAGATTCTGAAAAATTTATGAGAAGATATTTTAAAAGAAAATCATTTGTTCCAAACCAAACAGAAGAAGATAATTCAATATTAATAGCTAAAAATTTTGTAAAGGCATTAGAAGAAAGACAACTTACTAAAGTTAAATCATATCAAGATAAATTTGTAGTTGAACCAGAAGAAGCTAAAAAAAAATATGGATTAAAATATGGAATACTTGGATATACAGATTTTACTTATGACAATGTAATAGTTGATACAAAAGCAAAAGCTAGATTAGACCCAATAAGAGCAGGAGAAATTAGACAACAAGCATTATACTCAAAGATGTTTAATAAAAAATGTGCAATATTAACTGCAACACCAAAAAAATATAGATTTGATGATATACACCCTGTTGATGTAGAGCAGGGTTTTGAAGAATCTATAATGTTATTTAAAACAATAGAGAATTTTATGGAGCAAGTAGGAACTAGAGAAGAAGCAGTTAGAATTACTCCACTAAATACAGATGACTGGTATTTTGATGATGCCAGTAGAAAGGTAGCAAAGGAAATATGGCTAAAGAACCAATAAAAAAGACAAGTCAAGATTTACTTTTTGAACTCTCAAAACCATTTCGTAGAGATGATATAGAGTGGAGAGCACAAAGAGTATCTAAAGATAAAATGGGAAATAATGTTGCTATGATGTTATGCTATGTAACTGTAAATACAGTTAGAGATAGATTAGATAGTGTAATGGGTTGTGATTGGCAATGTAAACATGAAGTCTTTGGAACAAAAACTATTTGCAGTATAGGTTTAAAACTAGATGGCGAATGGAGATGGCGGTCTGATGGTGCTGGAGATACTGCTTATGAGGCAGACAAAGGTGCTATATCAGATAGTACAAAAAGGGCGGCAGTATCATGGGGTGTAGGAAGACATCTTTATGATATTAAAGCTAACAATCCCTCTGGACAAGTGTGGATTAAATGTGATGTAACCCCCAATGGTAAATTCAAGAAACCACTTGAAGATTGTTGGACTAAAGTAAGAACAGGAGAATAAATATGTTAAAAAAACCAGTGTTTTTCAATATGTTTGCAAATGAGAGTGATAATCCAAAAGCACCAACTCATAAGTGGAACAACTTTGAAATTAAAGAAGATATTGTAATTCCAGCAGGAAAATATGATATTGCATTTTTTGGAAATGCTATCTCAAAAGAGGGTCAAAATAAACCTTACTTAAAGATAGATAATCCTTATAAAAAACAAGAACAAAAAGGGAACATATCTAGTTCTAATGACTTTGGTGGTCAAAATACACCAGATTCTATAGATGATGATATACCATTTTAAATAATGGTTTTTATTAAAAATAGTGAAAAAATACTTGATTAAAGTTTGGAATGCTAGTAACACTGAATTGCTTGGACAACTTATATGGGAAAGTTCAGATAATGATCTACTCGTACAAGAGGTTAGTGAGATTTTGCCAAAGAGTTGTCGTGCAACTATTGAGGAAACAAAATGATTAGTGAGCATTTAAGAAAGCTAGTTGATCATCTTGATAAGACTCACAATGAGTATGTCAGAAGTATAGTTACTTTTGGTAAAATTACTCCAATTGCTACTGAAAAAGCAAGTGAGTACAAGATGACACAACGAGAAATTGTTAAAACTGATACAGACTTTATTATAAAAAAATAAATTTTATCAGAATTAAATAATTTCAAATAAAAAGTATTAATTTACTGATAGGGTTCTTATACCCAAAACAAAAAAAATGGAGGAACAAACATGAGCAATCAACTACATACTACTTATATTCTTGACCCAGATAGAACTTTTGCAGAATTAGAAACAGCTTCTGAAAACAAAGCAGAAGCACAAAAAAAGTTTAGAATATTAGAATATCATTTACCTATTTTAAAATCTAAAATTAAACTAGAGTTTATTTATAAAGAAAAAATAAAATCTACAGAAGCAAGTGATAGAGCATTAAACGACCCAAGATATATAGATCATGTTAAGTCATTGGTTCTAGCAGAAAGTATTTATACTAGAGCAAAAGATTCTTTCGATAATAAAAAAGCATTAAAAGATATGAGGATTACACAAGAATCATCAGCTAGGTATTTAATTAAGAATGGATAGATTTAATGATTTTGAGAGAAAAAAAACCTCGTGAGGTAAACGGACAAGCACAAAAAGATATAAGTGTAAGGTCTAGTACCCCCCAAAATATGCGTTCTGGATTAACTAAAAAACAATTGTTAGTTTTTAATTTTGTTAAAAATTTCATTATTAAAAATAAATACTCTCCATCTTATAAAGAAATAGCAAAGGGTCTAGGATATAAAAGTAAATCAGCTATTCATAGTATAATCATAAATTTACATAGCAGAGGTTGGATTAATAGAAAAGTTGGTGGTAGCAGAAGTATAATAATAAATACTTAAATGTTTTTTATTATTTGGAAACCCAAAGATAAGTTTACATCTTATTCTAATTTATTATTTGATAAAGAATCTGATGCTCTTGATTGGGGTAAAAGAAATAAATTTAAAAAAATAGAATGGAAAATTGTTTCTGATACAGAAGAAAATTTTAATTTATATTGGTATAAATAATAATAAATTATTTTGTTACAAATCATCAAAAAAAACACATATATATATAGAGGGTAGTTAGTTTGTGTTCCCTTACTAATTATCCTCCATTAATTAAAAATAATAATTAATAAAAACTATTGACAAATGTTTTTAATAGAGGTATAGTATATTTATGATTAACAAAAACAATATGGAGAAACAAATGGTAAAAATACCAAATGAGTTAAGAGAGTGGATAGCAGATCATAATGCTTTTCCTTTATCAAAAAAAATAGAACTTCCTTTAAGTGATGATAATGTAAAACTTATTTTTGATGAGATTAATTCTAATCTTGAAGATGGTGTACATCCTACTGATAGAAAAAGATTAAATAAAATAACATCTCAATTAGAAAAATTGGGATATGTAGATCATTGGAAAGGTTACAAATATGCCTAGAGATTTTCAAAAAGGAAAGCTATATAGTACAGAAAGAATATGGTGGAATAAATATTCAGATAATCCAAAAGATGTAAAATTTAAAGATTTAAAACAGGCATCTAATTATGCAACTTGGATATGGATAGACTTTAAAAACAAAATATATCCTAGAGCAATAAGAAAAGAAGCATCAAGAGTAAAATGTTTACCAACAAGAGGTTATACTTCTACTGCATGGAGTGGTTATTATAGAAGTAAGAGTGGTGCTTATTATAAAAAGATACTGTTATCAAGAGTACATTATGAGTTTGCAGTAGTAATACATGAAATGGCACATCATCTTGCCCCACAATCAGAAGGTCATGGACCAATATTTACAAAAATATATATGTATCTTTTAGCTTATTATTTGGATTATGATTTGTCTTATATGTGTAGTGTAGCAAATGAAAGAAATTTACAATTTTCTTCTGATGATAAATATCTAAATACTAATTTTAATAAGTTGCTACAAAAACAAAAAAAAAACTGGATTGAAACAGAAGCAAAAAAATTACAAGGAGTTGCATAAAATAATGTATAATGATAAAAATGAAAATTACGATGTATTGGGGAAATAAAGAAGTAATAATAAAAAAATTATTTAAGTCAAAACAAAAAGCAATTGACTTTTATAATACTCATGAGCAAAAAGTTGATCGTGAGTATAATAACATTAAACTAACAAAAATAGAGGAGGACAAGTGAATATAGATAAAATAGATCAAATAATAAATGAAGCAAAACCAAAAAGAAAAACAAATATAGGAGGTGGATTTGGTGTAATGGGAGTGTGTTTGGGTGTAGAAACTCACACAAGATTAAAAGCCTATGCTCATAAAGTAGATGTTCCAATGTCAGTTATAATAAAAACTGTATTAATAGAATATTTAGATGAAAAGGAACTAACACCTTTTCAAAAAACTTATAAACAATCAAAGGAGGATTAATGTCTGTAAAACAAAAAATTAAATTTAAAAAAGAACCAGTAGTTTTGAAAAAACATACATCATGGAAAGAACATAATGCTTGGTTAAATGAGTTTAGATCACCAATTGTTTATTCAAATAATGAAAACAAATTAACTGGTTCTATAGATCAAAGGACAAAAAAGAAAAAAAGAAAGTATGTTTATCAAGAAGAGCAAGATAAATATAATAGAGCAATAGAAAAATCTAAATCAACCAAATAATTCTTTTTGAAGCATATCCCATAAGTTAGGATTTTGTTTAAATATCTTGGTATATCCATCTCCAACTGCTTGTGCAATTGGTTCTTCTCCTCTTTGATTAACATCTATACCATCATTATAACAAATCACATGAAACAACTCATGTATTATAGTATTAAAAAGAATTTCTCCTTTCATGTTTTGATCTAATGATAATGTTTGTGTGTTAGGATTATATAATCCATAACAATCTTTTAAATCTTTATATATTATTTTAACTTTTCTTCTTCCATATTTAATAAAAGATAACTCTGGATTTACAAGTGTCATTTTTTTAAAGAGTTTTTATATAAGAGTTCTAACAACTGAAATGCAGTCTTAAATGCTTCTTTTTTTGTAAGTATTTTTGATGTTGAATATCCAAGTTCATCACCAACCATAACAAGTATTTTTCCAGAAGTAGATTCCTTTACAGATATAAAGGGGTTGCCATCTTTAATATCACTTAAACTAGAACCATATAAAATTTTATCAGCTTTATATTGAAATGATTTTATTATTTCTTGTTCACTTTTTTTTTCTGCCATAATCTCTCTCTAGTGTTTCCATAGAAATATTATTTACTTCTTGGATATGATTATCCCAAATTTTTAATTCACATATTTGATAAGTCCAACCTGTTAGACTGTGTTTTGCATATGATTCAATATGATTATAAGGTAAAGCACAACCAACATTTATAATTCTTGTAAAATCATTTTTAAGAGGGCTTATTTTTGCAACCCTATTATCTTGCGCCCTATGACTATGACCAAAAACAATATCTATTTTTGATTTATTAGCTACCATTCTTTCACTAGCTTCTCCACCATACTCTTTTCCCATTGGATTAATTGGTGCATGAATAAAACCAACACCACCTAACATTAAATATGTTCCATAATCTATAACTTCCCAGTCATATTTTTTACATATTCCATAATATTCTTTTTGACACATTCCATAAAAGCTAGGGTTGTGATCTTCTTTACGAAACATTCTTCTTTCGTGATTACCCATAGTTATGTATTTTTTTACTTTAAAATCTTTTAAGTGATACTTAAATTCTTCCATAGCAGAATCCATTGATTCCATATCTTTTAAGAATATAGGTTTTTCAATTCTAGCAGTATAGGTATCGTCTTTTATATAATGAGTACAACTATCTAAAGTTATAAAATCTCCAATTTGAACAACAATATCTGGTTTTGTTTTTTTTATATGTTTAGCAAACCAACCAAATCTATCTTTATCTGGTATATCTGGAGAATCATGAGTATCTCCTATTACCAGAACTTGTAAAATTTTTTTACTCATATACTAGATAAGGTATCACAATTAATCTGTGGTTGCAAATCTATATAATTTCTATTGGTTCACAACTAAATTTTATATATATTCTATATTTATTAATATTTTCTCTACCTAATTCTTCTGTTTTTAATAATGATTGTTTATATCCAGTTGTCATACAATCATATCCATCATTAAATCTAATTGGATATTCAAGTGGTGTCATACAGGTATTTGATTCAAAAGAACATATTATCATCACAAGTATCCATTTAGTCATACTTAATTTTCCTTTAACTGTATTTTGTGTTTTTTTCCCAAAGGTTTTCCTGTCCAATCTTTAGAAACATGACTTGGATTTATATTATTTAACCATTTTTGTATTGATATAAAAGAACCACCTTTATTTGATGATAATGCTCCATGTATATCATTTGGTTTTATTCTTAAAGTTACATTTGCTAAACGAGGAATATTTTTCTTTCTTAACATAGACATTCTTTTATCTATTATAATTTTACCTTTATGAGAAAACTCCATTCCATATAAAAACATCTCATAACTATCTATGTTGGGGTGTGAATGTTCTGTAATTTCTGTGTTGGGTTCGCAGATAAATAACTGCACTTGATAAGGTTTTTTTTTGTATAATGTTATTCCAAAAATACCATCAATAAACATTAATGGATTATCATAAGGAACTTTAATTGTGTTATGTTTTAAAAACCAATTTTTAAATTCCTTTAAATCATCTTTACTTTTTGTTTGGTCCACCATTTCTAAATATTTGAGTACCTTTTATACCAAAAATACTTGCAAC
>TARA_R110001592_G_scaffold85420_7_pt1 | contig 15820 bp, 13 predicted proteins | sample TARA_R110001592 | Tara Oceans TARA_R110001592 (sample SAMEA4398387) | marine metagenome | biome: Polar Biome; feature: [SRF] surface water layer (ENVO:00010504); material: water (ENVO:00002006), including particulate matter (ENVO:01000060) such as... | depth 5 m
TTGAATGTAGAGATGAGTCAGATTAAAGATTTACCTAAAACAATGTTCAATAACAGAATTAAAAAATATTCTGAAAAGACAAATGGTAAACTTATTATTAAAGAATATCCAACATCTACTGCACACTGTGGACACTTTAAAGCATTGTTGTCTGAGCTATCATTAAAGAAGGATTTCCATCCAGATATTATTTTTGTTGACTACATAAACATATGTGCTTCATCACGTTATAAGCCAGGTGCAGGAGTCAATTCTTATACATATATAAAAGCGATTGCTGAAGAACTAAGAGGTCTTGCTGTAGAATTTAATTTACCTGTTATGTCAGCTACTCAGACGAATAGAAGTGGTTATAATTCAACTGATGTAGATTTGACAGACACATCCGAATCATTCGGTCTACCAGCTACTGCAGATTTTATGTTTGCTTTAATATCAACTGATGAACTACAACAACTTGATCAGATGTTAGTTAAGCAATTAAAAAATAGATACAACGATCCCAATCTACACAGAAGATTTATGATTGGTGTTGACAGAGCTAAAATGAGATTGTATGATGTGGAAAACACAGCTCAGACTGATTTAATAGATTCAGGCAATCAAGATATGGACCAAATAGATAAAAGTACATTTAGTAATTTATTCGATAAAGACTTTACGGGTATAAAAGTATAATGTATCTTTCTGAAAAAATTCACAATACATTCGACTCTAACTTAGATAAGTTTGTAGGGGAATTCACCTATACAGCTATTAGAAGACGTCTAGGAATAATATTCAACTTTCCAGCTGATCTTAAGTTTAAGATTGAGAAGTATGATGATTTTGAAGAGGATGAATATAATCTATCTGGTGTATATGACTTTAATAAAGATAGAAAATATATTGTATTGAATGTCTCATCTAAAAAAAATACATTGAGACTAGATCACCAAGATTATGATCAATGGACCTTTTTACTATCTCAAGTTATCCAACATGAAACCATCCACCAATTACAATATCAACACAGAGATTGTCATGATATTGCTAAGTTAGATTTTAGAGATCTTAGAGGATCTTTGAATGAGGAGAGAGAGTATCTTGCTGATAAAGATGAGATAGATGCATATGGTCATGATATAGCTATGGAAATAAAATATCATTATCCTGGTAAAGACCCATATAACATTTTAAAAAATATTAGTAAGGTTAGAAAATTACCTTCTTATAATTATTATAAGCAGACCTTTAGAAGAACTAAATGGGGTATGGTTAAAAAAAGATTGCTTAAAAAAACCTACAATTGGATAAAATATGTTTAGTATATACCTTTTCATAGAATTAATTTTATTAGTCGTTGCATGCTATATTTGTTTTAAATCAGGCAAAGTAGAAGGTGCTACAGATATGGCTATGATAATGCTCGAAGAGAAAATTATTAATGCAAGCCATTTATCTAAATTAGTTGAGAAGATTAAGTAACACGTTGACAAAAGTATATATTGCTGTATACTAGTCTTTGTAGTAGAGAAATTAATTATTAACTAAATGGAGTTTTATTTATGTCAATGCAAGCAAAAGTATTAACTAAGTTACAAACCGGTAAGGCTTTTACAGCTAGCCAGTTTGCAGGTCTTTTCCAATCAACAGAAGCATCAGTTGCTGCTCGTATTTCAGAGCTACGTAAAGATGGTTATGCAATCTACAGTAATAAAGCTAAGAGTGGTAAGACAACTTATCGTATTGGTTCTCCTTCGAGAGCTATGGTTGCTGCAGCTTATAACTCAGTAGGATCATCAGTTTTTAGTTAAATGATGGAATACGGATACGGGTCAACCTCCTCTCTTCCTCCCGACCCTCCTAAAAGTATCGCTAATGGTCGTAACTAGCACTTTTTTACTAAACCCGCTTCGGCGGGTTTTTTTATGCCTTAAATTATTATATAAATACTATTATGGCAGATGAAGGCGAAACTAAACCAAGAGCAGATTTTAAGGCTTTAATAGATAAAGCAAAAATACCTCCGCCGGCGGAAGTTTATCCTGCTTTGAATGACGTAACTAAAGTAAAAAAAATAACAATTAATCAAAAGGATAAAGCTAATTTTTTAAAAGCATATAAATTGAAACCTGGAAAGTCGGGTTATGGATTTGGAGAAGTTGCAATCTTTTGGCTTTATAGTACAGGAGGAACAAATAATGGACCTCGAGCTATATTAAATGTAGATAAAAATTTTCTAGCTGATTTACAAATAAATGGTACACCAGTAGAAGCTAAAGCGTATAAAAATTCACTCGAAAAAAGTAAAGTTGAATTTGGTAAATGGACAAAATTAGATGGTGGTTATTTTTTAGAGTTGGTAACAGAACTGTTTGGAGTGTATAATATAATAAGTGGCAAATCTCCTGTTACTACTAATAATTTTGTTCATAAAGATCTGGAAGATGCAGCAGAAGGATTATGTGGAATAAGACAAACTTTTTTTGATTTAAAAAAGAAAGCAACTAAACCAGGTGCTAAAGAAGGTGATAAAATAGCTTTGAAAACTATTACTAGTTTTCCATTTTTTGTTAATGTACAAAAGAAAATACAAAAAATAGATAAAATGTTTGATAGTAAAAAAGGTTTAGAAGATTGTGCTGTTGGAAAAGAGGATAAGGATAGACCAGGGGGAGAAAAGATGGCGGATAAAATAGTTTTGTATTTTTTGAAACAAATGTTTTTAAGGAAAACTGGAAAGAATGGTTTTTTAATTAATATTCAAGGATCAGGTGGAAATTATACTGGAGGTGATAAATTTGAAGTTGTGAAAATAGACACTACAAATATAAAAAAAGATAATTTAGCAGAAGCAGTTTCTTTCAATGGTTTTAGAGTAAATATAAATTTTAAACTATTATTTGGATAATACATGCGATTTCATAGATTTTTAATAGAAGAAGAAGAGTTACTCTTAGAGGCAGACGAGACTAAATTAACTCATTTAGAACATGCTGAAGATCATCATATAAATGCCGGTAAAGACGGTTTTGAGCATGCGTTTAATACTTTGCATCATACAAACGAGTTAATCTCTAAGAGGAAGTCTGAAGCGTCTGTATCAACGAAATATGATGGTTCTCCAAGTGTTGTGTTTGGACATCATCCTGAGAATGGAAAGTTCTTTGTTGCATCTAAGTCAGCCTTTAATAAGAATCCAAAAATTAACTACACACATGATGATATAGAAAAGAATCATGGACATGCACCTGGTTTAGTTTCAAAGTTAAAAGGTGCTTTAGATCATTTACCTAAGACAACACCAAAAGGAAAAGTCTTTCAAGGTGATTTAATGTATCATAAGGATGATGGAGATGTGAGGTCAGAGGGTGGTAAGCATCATTTTACACCTAACACCATTACATATTCTACTCCACATAATTCTGAAGAAGGTAAAAAGATAGCAAAAGCAAAGATTGGTGTGGCAGTACATACAGCTTATTCAGGAAAGACATTGGATGGAATGAAAGCAGAATATAATCATAACACTAATTCATTTAAACCACATCCGGATGCTCATATTATATCAACAGCAATTGATCATACAAAAATTAATCACGGTGACGATAAACAAAAAGAATTTGCTGGCCATATGAAACAGGCAATTGATGCTCACAATACAATTAAAAATTATAATCATTTAGATGGTCATGATACAATGCTTAAAACACATATTAATAAAACAATACGTGATGGTACGAAACCATCTGTAAAAGGTTATATGGAACATTCGAATGGTGTTTTTAATAAGAAAGCAGATTCAGTTAAGACAGAAGTTGCTAAGAATAGACATCTAGATGCTGGTAAGAAGCATATAGATCATATTAAAAATAATGTTAATAGTTTTACTAAGACATTAGAAGTACATAAACATCTTCAGAATGCTAAGAACGTATTAGTTAATTCTTTAGCAACTCACAACAAATACGAACATAGTGTTAATGGTCAGAAGGTTAAGCCTGAGGGCTCTGTAGCAGTTATAAAGAATAGACCAACAAAACTCAATGACCGTGAGGAATTTAATAGACTTAATTTCAACAAATAACAACAATATTGGTTTTACACCTCTCATGGATCCACATAGCAAATTTACCCTATAGGTCAACAGAAGACAACAGCTGTTGGAATTATTTTGTATATTAATTATAATTATAAATAAACTAGCGTTAACACAACTATAAAGATATCAATGGATATTAAAAAATTTAGTAATTTTGATAAAAAAGAAGAAATAAGCCAAAAGAAAGAGGTGTTTGAGCTCAAAGAGTTTGATACTTTTATAAAAAATTACGATTCTACAATCACCAAAACAAACAAAACAGAAGAATTTTTAAAATTATTCGAGGGTGTGTTAGGGGAAGTAAACGGATTAGTTACAAAAGATAAAATATCTAATATATTAATTGAAGATTTAAAATCATTAAATGAAAAGTTTGAATCATACAAAGAAAATCTTAATAGTAATACTAAAAAGAGTAGTGAAGAAATAAATGAGCGTATTGAATCTATAATATTAAGAACTAATAGTGCTATAAAAAAATATGATAATGATATAGCTGAATATAGAAAGCTACACTATACTTCAAATGATCTCAATGAACAAAAAATACAAAATATTGAAGAAAAGAGTGAAAAACTAAAAGAAGCAGTAACATCTATATTGGTTGATTTTGAAACACAATTAAATCAATTGGATGATACATCTGAAAATATAGAACAAAAGAACAAACTATTTAATAAGAAATTAATTGAAACCAATCTAAAGATAGATAAAAAAATATTAGAAGTTCAAGGTAGTAGTAAAGATACAGATGATGCTGTCAAAATCTTAGAAAAAAATATTTTTAAAAATGTAAGTAGTGTTGAAAAAAGTATAACAAAATTAGTTTCAACAAATATACAGGAAGCTAAAAATGAAATAGCTTTAAAAATTAAAAATCTTAAAATTGAAAATCATACATCCGAAACCAAATCTAAAAAATTAATTAAAGAACAACTTAGTAATTTAAAAAAAGATATAAAATCTACTAACAATAGTTTAGTTAAACAAAATGCCAAATTAAAATTATTTGAAGATAAAACTAAAATTTTAGTTGATGAAGTAAAATTAGTTTTCAAAGATAAAAAACTAACTGATATTAATAAAAAAATAAAATTTTTAGAAGAAACATTAAAAAAGTTTGATGAAAAAACAATACTAACTGAAGATGTATTACCAGCTCAAAAGAATTCTGATCCATTAACAGATCAAAACTTTGTAACATTTGATCAACTAAAAAAACATTATCAACTTTTTATAAACAGAGTACAAAAACAAGTTGCTTCATTAGGAGGTGGTGGTGCAGTAAGAATAGATCAGTTAGATGATGTTAATATTAGAAATGCAAGTGGTATTGTTAGTATTGCAAATGGTCAATCATTAGTTTATATTACTGATGGGGGTGTTAATAAATTTGAGCCAAGAACTATTACCGCTGGTGAGGCTGGTGGTCATACTATTATTGGAGGCTTTAGTGGTGTAGTATCAAATGCAAATGTAGCTGCTATAGTGACATCTTCGGGAATATTAAAAACAGCTAACGTAATTGAATCAAGTGCTACAAAAGATAAATTATTTTTTTCTAATGCAAGAGCAAATGCAGCTTTAGTTGCTAATCTACAAATTGGTACATTTAAACTAGATTCAGCTCAAGTAGCTAATGGTATTTTATCAAATGCTAATATTGGTGCTATAGTTGTTTCTTCGGGTGCATTGAAAACAAGTAATGTTGTAGAAGAAACAAATTTGTATTTTACTCAGGGCAGAGCAAGAGAGTCTATATCAAAGGCAGATGGATCTGGTGCTTATAATGATAGTACTGGTGTGATTACAATTCCAGCTACTTCAGCTCATATTACTGAAGATACAAATTTATTCTTTTCTAATGCAAGAGCAAATGCAATGATAGCATCAAATGCTATTATTGGTGGTTATTCTTTATCTGATGGTATAACTAATCCACAATCTAATTCAAGAGTATCAAACATTGTTGTTAGTTCGGGAGTGTTAAAATCAGCTAATATTTCCGATTTTGCAACAACTGCAAGAAGTTCTTTATCAAAAGCAGATGGAGCTGGTGCTTATAATACAGGTACTGGCGTAATTACAATACCATCAACAAGTGCTCATATTTCTGAAGATACAAATTTATTCTTTTCTAATGCAAGAGCAAATGCAATGATTTCGTCTAACGCCAGTATTGGTGGTTATAGACTTAATGATGGTATTACAAATCCACAAGCAAATTCAAGAATATCAAACATAGTAATTAGTTCGGGAGTGTTAAAAACAGCAAACGTTGCAGAGTTAACAAACCTATATTATACAGATGCTAGATTCGATACAAGACTAGGTACAAAAGATACAGATGATTTATCTGAAGGATCTACTAATGAATATTATACTGACGCAAGATCAAGAGGTTCAATATCTACTTCAGCAGGTGCAAGAGCTTACAATAGTGGAACTGGTGTAATTACAATACCTGGAACTTCTGATCATGTTACTGAAGGTACAACTAATCTTTTCTTTTCTAACACAAGAGCTAACGGAACAATATCAGCTAATGTTCAACACTCATTAGTAAGATCAATGTCATTAGCTGCATCTGATGAAATAACTGATTTAACTACTGGTACAGGAAAGATTACATTTAGAGCTCCATTTCCAATGACATTACCAGCAACACCATTACCAAGAATATCAGTAGTAACAGCTCCAGTTGGTTCAACAATTATAGTTGATATTAATGAAGATGGGTCGACAATACTAAGCACAAAACTTACTATTGATGCTTCTGAAAAAACTTCAACAACAGCTGCTACACCATGTGTTGTTTCTGATGCATCAATTGCTGATGATGCTGAGATAACTGTTGATATTGATCAAGTAGGAAGTTCAACAGCTGGAAAAGGTTTAAAGTTAACACTATACTATACAGTGACTGAATAAATGGGTTTCCTACTAAATTCTTATTTTTTTAATGAACTCTCTACAATAGTAACTACATTCACAAGTGATTCAACATGGACTTGTCCTACAGATGTATTAGAAGTTGAATACTTATTTGTAGCAGGTGGTGGAGGTGGTGCACATAGTCTTGGAGGAGGTGGAGGAGCTGGTGGCTTTAGATCTGGCACAGGTTTTCCTGTATCATCAGGTCAAGATTACACAATAAGTGTTGGTTCAGGTGGTGCTGCTGCTCCTGCACATTCAGTACAAGGTTCAGATGGGGGAGGTGCTTCTATAGAAGGTGGCTCACCTACTGTTATTCACCTAGGATCAAATGGTGGTGGAGGTGGTGGTGCTTCTGGAGGTCCCGGAGGTTCTTTCCCTACACCAGATACTGGTTTAAGAGCAGGACGTGCTGGCGGATCTGGTGGAGGTGGTGCATATGGCGTATCTGGTGGTGCAGCAATTGCATTGAGTCCTTCGCCAGGTGGTCATTCACCTGCTCCTCCAGGAACAGAAACTGGTCCTTATCCAGTTCAAGGTACGAGTGGTGGTGATGGACAAACAACCAGTTTTGGTAGAGGATCTGGAGGCGGTGGAGGAGCAGGTAATTCTGGTCAAGATGGACAAACTCCGAGTGACCCCGGTGGTCAAGCTGGAGGAGATGGAGGAAAAGGTGTTGCTTCTTCAATCACTGGATCTTCTGTTGTGTATGCTGGTGGTGGTGGAGGAGGAGTAGTAAAAACTGCCGGTGGTAATTTTCAAGCTGGTGATGGTGGCTCACATCCAACAACAGTAAGTGGTTCAAAAGGTGGTGGAGGAAATGGTAGTAATGGTTTAGATCACGATGCTATTGCTGGAACTGATAACTCAGGTGGTGGCGGTGGTGGCGGTGGAAGAAGGGGGGGAGCTCGAGAGTTAACACCCGGAGCGAATGGGGGTTCTGGAATAGTAGTTTTAAAATATAAATCCTTCGAAGACACAAAAGTTTTCAACTCATCTGGTACTTTTATAGCTACAACAGCAAAAGCAGACTATTTAATTGTTGCTGGAGGAGGTGGAGGTGGAAGTGAGACAGCAGGTGGAGCAGGTGCAGGTGGTTTCAGAATGGGGACTAATTTAGATTTGGTATCAGGTTCAACTTATACAGTCAGTGTTGGTGCTGGAGGAGCTGGATCAACTAGTGTTCCTACACAAGGTGGAAATGGTGTTGGATCATATATTGAAGCAAGCCCTTTCCATTTAGGAGCAAACGGAGGAGGTGGTAGTTTAACACAATCTGCGTCAGGCGCTATATCAGGTGCTGGAGGTTCAGGAGCAGGATCTCCTCAATCTGTACCTAATTTTGGTAAAAGTATTACATTCACAACTGCAAATGGTCACGCCAATTCATCAACTATACAAGGACATGATGGAGGACTTTTAACCATCGGTAACAGGGCGGCTGGAGGTGGTGGTGGACTCACTATAGGAGAAAATCCAATTACCATATCACCTAATCCAGCTAAGGCTGGAAATGGTGGTAGTGCTATTTCATATACTTATAGCGGTATAAGTCAAACATTTGCTGGTGGAGGCGGTGGTGGTAGATTTATGCCTAGTAGTACAAATAGTCCTCTATATCCTGACGACAAAGGTTTAGGTGGAAATGGTGGAGGAGGTGATTATTCATTAAGAGGAGGAGGAGGAAATGGTGGAGTTGGAAGACCTGGAGCTCATTTAGAAGCACAAGATGGCGTTGATAACACTGGAGGTGGTGGTGGAGGTGGTAGAGCTTACAGTGGTGCTGGTGGATCAGGTGGATCTGGTGTTGTTATTTTAAAATTACACAATGGTCGACCTTCTTAAATAAAATAAAATAAATAGATATTTGGATAAAAAACTATGAAAACTTTTAAAAAACTTAAAGAAGATATAGGCGATATGGTTAATCCGTATATGCTTTGGAAGAATAAAAGTCCAGTAAAATATGCAATGCATTTATCTGAAACTTTTGGTCCTCCTACAGAACTGACCCCGTTTAGAGCTATATGGTATGCTAAAGATGGTGTAAAAAGAATTGTTGTAAAAGATGAATATATTTTACACGGATCCCCTTCTCCACATTATGATTTTGTTTATAGTTATGTAGATTTAAAAGTACCCCATGAGTTTGCGGAGTCCCTGGTAAACAGCAGTGAAAGCATATTAATTGATTATCTTAAAAATGAAGTAGGAGCAAGATGTGGTTCTCTTACTGCTAATGCTGTAACAATAAACTATGTTCTTGATGTAGTGTATGGTAGAGTAAAGCCAAGCAAAGAAGAATATGAAAAAAGAATAAATGAAATGACAGATATGTTTGACAAAGGTAAAATATATACTAACAGCTGGTGGCCAGATGATACAAAAGACGCAGATCCCGATAATCCATATTACAAAGAAGGAAGTATAGAAGAAGCAGCTCCTGTTATAGGAGGAGTTAAGATGAAAAAACTTGGCAAAGGTAAGCCAGGTAGCTACAAAAGTTTAGTGTCAAGACATCTTGGAGCAGCTGCTGCAGAAAAGATCGATAAGAGTGACGGAAGCAAATTAGTGGCCAAAGGTAAAAAAACAGGTAATAAAGATCTTGTACGAAAAGGTAACTTTATTAAAAATGTAATCAGCAGGTAATAAAACTATAAATAACACATGGACTTTAAAACATTTTTAATAGAATCTGACGAAAAGCATGCGGTAATGTCCTATGGCAGGTTTAATCCTGTAACTACTGGTCATGAAAAACTAATGCATAAAGTTCATGATGTTGCTAAAAAAGTAGGTGGTGATGCTCATGTTATAGCTTCACATTCGGAAGGTGATGATAGGAATCCAATACCAAAAGATAAAAAAATTGGTTATATTAAGAAAGTGGCAAAACCTGGTACTAAAGTTTCATCATCAGATAAAGAACATCCTTCTATTTTACACCAGGCTGTAAAACTACACGATCAAGGTGTAAAACATTTACATATTGTAGGTGGTTCTGATAGGGTAGAAGGTTTTCATAAAATGTTAAACACTTATAATGGTAAGAAAGGTCTTAGACATGGTCATTACGATTTTAAGTCAATAACCAAACATTCTTCAGGAGAAAGAGATCCTGATTCAAAAGATGTATCTGGTATGTCAGGTACTAAAATGAGACAACATGCAAGATCAGGTGATATGAAAAGTTTCAAGTCAGGTTTACCAAAAGTATTACATCCCCATGCAGAAGAAATGGCAAATCATATTAAAGCGGTTCCAGAAAAAATTAAAAAAGCTAAAAAAATTAAAGAAGAATACAAGTATGAATGGGGAACTCCAGAAGGTACAAGGTATATGAAAAAACTAACTCCTGGTGAAAATAAGAATAAAGAAACAGAAGTTGTGTTTGGTGAAGTTAATCAAGACTCAGATATAAAAGATAGAAAAGGTACACAACCTGCTAAATATCATTCTGGTTTATCAAAATCAACAAAAGAAAAAAGGGATGCTCAATTTAAAAAGCAAACTAAAATGGATGACAGAGATCCAGCTGCTTATAAACCAGCACCTGGTGATAAAACTGCAAAAACTAAACCTTCAGTACACACATTAGCTTATAAGAAAAAATTTGGTGAAGAAAGTATTCCAATGTTATGTAAAAAATGGAATAACTCTGATCTCGACGAGCAATATCCATTTAAATCTGTAATGATGAGAGCAAAAGCAAAAATCAGTCCATCATATAAAATGGCTAAAAAAGAATTACAAGATAAAGTAAAGAGTGATCCAAGTAAGCCTAAAGTATCGCATGCTGCAACAATTGCTAAAAAGTATGATGGTGTTGATGCAAGAACACTAGATAGTGTTACTGAACAGGGTAAAGGTTTGTACTACAACATTAACAAGAAAAGAAAAGAAGGTAGACCTATGAGAAAGAAAGGGGAATCTGGAGCTCCTAAACCATCTGACTTTGATAGAGCAAAAACAACTGCTACAGAAGAAGTTGTAACTATTGAAGAACAAAAAGGTTTATCTGCCAAAGCTGAAAAATCTGGTGTATCTTTATCAACTTTAAAAAAAGTATACAATAGAGGAATGGCAGCTTGGAAGACTGGTCATAGACCTGGAACAACTCCTCAACAATGGGCAATGGCAAGAGTTAACTCATACATCAATAAAGGCAAAGGTACTTATCACGGTGCTGATAAAGACTTAAGAGAACATATGGATCTTTCAAAACTTACAGAACAAGATACAGATCAAATGGTTGATGAGCTTACTTGGGAAGATATTGTTGACTTTTATGATGACAATGATTTCCATACAGAAGAAGTTAATGAGGCTTTATCAACACAGGCAAGACTCAAAAGAAGACAAACATTTGCAAGATTTAGAGGTAAAAGAGGTATTGCTAAAGGATTAAAATTAAGGAGAGCTTCAGATATGAAAACTCTTCAACGTAGAGCTAAGTTAGCAGCTAGAAGAGCTCTATATGGAAGATTTTTAAGAGGTCGTAATAAGGCAAGTTTATCAGCAGCAGAAAAAGATAGACTAGAGAAGCAAGTAGGTACTTTAAAAACATTACAAACATCTTTAGCACAAAAAATGTTACCAAAAATAAGAGGAATTGAACAAAAACGCCTTGCAGGTTATAGGTCTAAGAAAAAATAATATAAATAATGATTAATATCAAAAAAACTGTTGTTAGTATAGTACTTTGTTTGTTTTTAGTTGGATGCACTTTCATGCCTAAAAAGCATGACCCAATATTAGCAGGTTCCTTTGTAGACTTATCTATTTCGCTGGAAGACGCAAGTTGTGAAGATCAATTTAGCATTGAAGAAACAATTTATATTGCTAAGTGGATGGAAAAATATGCTATGTTTAGAGAAGATCCACAATTAAAAACTGTAACAAGTATTATTAAAAATTTAGAAAAGGCTTCATATACAAGTGAAGCAGCATGTGAAAGATGGTTAAATATTACTAATATAAAAATGAAAACTCTTAAAAAAGTATGGAGTAAGAGATGACCGAAAATGATGAGATTGTAAAATACATCAATGAAGATTCTATTCGTGGAGAGTTGTGTAGAGAGTTTCATGGTATTATTAGTGATTTTAAAGAAGGCAAGATTACGGAGCAAGAAAAAGAAGAACTTGTCTTAGGTATCGAAGAAGGATTTATGGCAGATGAATCTGCTAGAGACGAAGAATTAGTTAGATGGGTGCACAATGCTGTAACAATTGTTTGTAAAGTTATATGATAAAATTTAACAAACTCAGAACTTTAATGTCAGAAAAAACATTAAATAAACCTTTTCTTACACCTGGTGGTCCAAAGAAGAGAGCTGTATATGTTAAAAATGAAAAAGGTAATGAAGTAAAGGTAACTTTTGGGGATCCTAATTTATCGATAAAAAGAGATAATCCAGAAAGAAAAAAAAGTTTCAGAGCTAGACACAATTGTGATAGTCCTGGCCCAAAAACAAAAGCAAGATATTGGTCTTGTAAATTTTGGAGTAATACTCCAGTTAGTAAAATAGGAAAATAAAATGTCTACATTTTTAAAAGGTAGAGAATTATCAGAACTTGAAGCTGCTGCCTTAGAAGTATTAGTTAAAAATATTGCTCCTAATCCGGAAGAATATAGAGTGGATGAGGCTGTACATCCAATGGGCGTTCATGTTACATCTGTATCTGGCAAAAAAGTAGAAGGTCTCCCAGCATATAAAGTTACTAAAATTGGGTCTAAAGTAAAAGAACACGGTGGTATAACAGTTGGAGAACATTTACATGATAATCATTTAGATGATTTAGCTGATATGGGTCATAAAATAAAGAATGAACAAGTTACTACAGAAGCTAATAGTCGCATGTTTAAAGCAAAAGGCCAATATTCAACTGGAGAGCCAAATCCTATATCGAACAATGGCGACACTGTTTCAGGACCACAAGATCAACTTCAAAAAAAAGCAGAGGGTAAGATGAATTTAATTCAAGCATCAGTGAAGGAAATTTCCCAAAGGGCCAAGAGTAATGGTACCCAAAAGGAAAGTAAAGAAGTCACAGAGGACATGCATAAGAAAAAGAAAAAGCATGACTGTGCATCTAAAGTAAAATCAGAAGAATATGGTATTGGTTATTGTATACCAGAACAACATACTATGTTAGAAGATGGAACTGTTACTCATTATGATGTCGAGTTTGATGATGTTATAATTCAAAATTTTCCTGTAACAGAACTTGAAATAATTGAAGAATCAAGTCATATGCATGAAGACAATGAAGAAAAGAATTCTCAACTAGAAGGTGCCATGAAGAATATGGTTACTAATAAAATGACTTCAGGTAAAGGAATGTCATATGATAAAGCTGTCAAGGCAGCAGAAAAAGATTTAAAACAAGGAAAAAACATTCCTAAAACAAGTCTTGCTACACAACAAAGTGAAGCAGCCCATAAAGGTGTTGAAGTACAACAAATCCCAATGAATCAAAAACATACAGCTAAGATGAAAAAAGCATCAAAGATGTATAAATCAGTTCCAGCTTCACAGCGTGGAACCGGTTCTGCTGGGAAGCGTGGCGGTGATTCTGGATTTAGTAATGTTAAGATGGAAGACATGCATGATTCTGAAGAAGGAATGTCAAAAGATGCTAAAAAGAAAGTAGCTAAAGGAAAGTCAAATTACAAAGGTTTAGATAATGCAAAAGGTGATGACGATAAAGATGCTGTTGCCGAAGGTGCATTAGGCACAGGTCTTGGAGCAGTTGGGGGAGCAGCAATAGGAGGTCCAGTTGGTGCAGCTGTTGGTGGTGTTGCTGGCCATATGGCTCAACAAGGTTTAAGAAAGTTAGGTAAAAAAATAAAGTCAGGTATTGCAGGTTTTAGAAAGCCACAAACAGCAGAATCTATGAATAAAATGAAAGAAGATACAGATGTTGATTATACTGTAATTGAACACAACGCTTTCGACATAGAAATTCCTGAAGAGCTTTTTTTTGCAGATTATTTAAATGCAGCCTCTACTTTTACAGAAAATCACAGTGATGCTGTTAAGATAGCAGATCAATTTTTTGGTGAAAATGATGAATCAATTATTTTTGAGGCATTTACAAGAAAAGATATAGAAGATAGGATTTCAGCACACGCCAAAGCTGGAAAAGCAGTTAGTATGCCTAAATATGGTATGAAAGATGGAAAACCAACAGCCGAATATACTGTTACTGATAAAGATGCGGGTTCTAAGACAACATTCATGCATCACGGTAACATTAGGCGTGTCACAAGAAATTAAGGAGAAATAAAAATGTCTTTATGGGGATATGCAGACAATGTACGAATAGAAGGAAATGTAATCTGTACAGTTGGCGCAGCTAACGTAACAGGTAACTTAGCCAACTTTGTTGAACCTTTTGTCGGTCAAAGAGGTGCAGATTTTGGTGGTAATGGAAATACAGCATCCAAAGCAGGTAATGCTTTTGGACAACATGGATCAGCAGCTAATGTTGGAACAGTAATTAATCCAGGCGATTATATTTTCCTAAAAGGAACCAAATATAAGATTAAATATGTAGGTGGATTATCTGACGGCAACATCACATCTAATTCACAATTTAATAGATGTAATCTTATATTAGAAACTAACTTTTCAAATGCAAGTGATGCTATTGGGGTACAAGTTAGAGAAAATCTTGCCACTATTCAACAAGGTCCAAAATATATTGCTAACGCCACATATGGTTCAAGCGTCGATAGCTTAGGATCACCAAATGCTACTAAGAGAGCCAGACTCGGTAATGTTTATTCAATTCAAAACATGAAAGCAGTAACCAGTGATGAAGCAAATATTGCTGGTAATCAAGAAATTGGAATAAAGTCGCCAGGTTGGTATAGTGCTCGTCCAGCTGTAACAAAAGCACAAGGTGGGAAAAAATTTAGAAACGAAGTGTTAATTGCTCTTTCTAAAAACGCCTTCAAAGGTGGTGGTGATGCTCCGGATGATCTACCATCATTTTCTATTAGATTTACATCTCAACCAGCCGGTGTTAGTGGAGCTTCATTTGCAATAGCTAATATTGCTGGAGCAAATGTTCAAATCTTTTCTAATGCAATTACGAATCCAATAACAACAGAAGGTGTTGATAGTATAAGTTACAGATGGTATGTAGCTAATGCAGGAACAACATCAACATCAGATGCAGCCTTTACTAGAATTGATGCAGCTACTGCAGTTCTTGGAGCAGGAATTCATGGTCATAAAGGTGTCGCATTTACAGGATTTGATTCAAATGTCTTGGTTGTTGGTAATACAGCTAATGCACATGCTAACGTGGTATTTTGTGAAGCAACTACAACTGATGAGGGTGGAGCTAATATTTCTACTCAATCTGATATTGTTACACTCAATACACTTGGTTACGCATTAACATTTGATAATGTTTACAGTGATGCATCTACAGAAGGTAATCCTTATCAAATTCAAATAGCTACAGGTCCAAAAGTTATTCAGCAAACTCAAGGTACTGGTAACATTATATACGCCGGCGCTGTATTGAAAGAGTCTGGTAGTAGTGGATCTAACACATTTGGAACTAATACAATCTTCCGTGCTAATGCAACAATATTAGTACCGGGTGCTGCTACTGTTACATATAAATGGTTGTATAGTAAATCAAATGGTCAACCGGTTACAGCTTTTGTTAATGGTGGTGTTTATGCTAACGCAGGTGCCACTACAAATGTATTAACAATTGGTAATGTATCTGGAACACTTGCCAGTGGTACTAATAGATTTGCTAAACAATTTTCAGCAAT
>TARA_R110001592_G_scaffold58770_5_pt1 | contig 15808 bp, 18 predicted proteins | sample TARA_R110001592 | Tara Oceans TARA_R110001592 (sample SAMEA4398387) | marine metagenome | biome: Polar Biome; feature: [SRF] surface water layer (ENVO:00010504); material: water (ENVO:00002006), including particulate matter (ENVO:01000060) such as... | depth 5 m
AATCATTCCCCAGGTATCAGCATCTAATCCAAACCACATAAACAATGCGGTGGAGGCTCCAAAAACCAAAAGTTTTCTTGAGACAACTCTTTCCTGGATTGCGTCTAAAACACCTTTTGATTTGCTCGTTATATATAGATCTTTTTTTAATTGATCGATTTTATCTTCTGGCAGACTTTTAACTGCTGCTTTAATTTCTTCTATAGACATTATACATTCCCTAAACTTTGTTTACATTAGAATTAGATTAAACAAGGATAACCCTTGTTACTAATTATGCGGCCCATTTAGTAAGTCATACTTTAGATAATCGTTTTTTGGACTAAGCAATGAACTTATGTCATTAATCACGATCATTAAAGATTCAGTCTCGATAAGATGGTTCCTTTGAATAAAAGAAATTTCTTCTAAACTTTTAGCTGAGAGGGCAAGAGAATCTGTTAAAATACTAATGGATTTTTTTAAATCTTGGTTTTCTTTTTCTAGCTGATCTAGTCTTTTATTCGTCTTTTGGGTTTCTTCCAGACTTGATTGCCTCATAAATAGATTCAATCTCTGCTTTAGCGACCCGAAGTTCGCCTTGAGTTTTTTTGTTAACGACATCATTGATTAATCTCTCCATATATGATTCACCTTCGGCAATACGTATTGCACATTCTTCTAAAACGTCTTGCATAGTCAGTCCGGCTAGCATAACTTTTGCACGGAACTCAGCGTGCTGGGACTTCATAATGTGGATGTGAACGCTTTTTCTTCCAGTAAAATCGTATTTTTTAGGAGCAGACATTATGCTCCGGATCCACCGGTAGCCCCAACTGCTGTTGGATTAAGCGCTGCGCTTACACCGGTAAAATCTTCTTTGAAATCTAAACCAAATTTTGTTGCTAGCAATTCAACAAACTCAGTCTCAGCCTCAGTGCCGATTTGATTTAGTAAAAACTGTCTAGCTTTATTGAACAACATTCCCTCGATATCTAAAAGATTCTCATAATTATTTATATAACGAGCGACCTCAGATGTAAAATGACTAATATCAATCTGCTCATAACCCGGTTCTTTTTCTTCCATTAAAAATTTCATTGATTTGTTTTTCATCGATGTACGAAAAGACTCTTCAATATCCGTTGCTCCTGGATAACCCAAAGAAGTTTTAGATTGGACCTTTGCTCTCATAGTAGAATCTGAAAAAATATTAGTGATCACTGAATCGATTTCTTTATCGATTTCACCTGGACCGTACTTAGCGATATCTTTTGTTTTGAGTGTCTCTACAGGTTCAGACTTTTCTTCTTTCTTTTCATCGTCATCTTCTTCTGCGGCTTCATCACCTTCTTCGTCCTTTTCTTCATCGTCTCCACCAGCTTCGTCTCCGCCAGCATCATCATCTCCACCTTCGTCATCTCCGAATAGATCAACTGAGTCTCCGCCAGCTTCGTCGCCTTCCTCTTCTTCTTCGAGAAGTAGTCTTGCCAACGTATTTGTCTCACGAGTCGATTCATTCAAAACTTTAAGCTCTGCTGATGTTGATCTGTGAACTAATCCTGCAAGTTCAGATAATCTTCTGTTCTTCATTTTATTATCTCCCTAAGACTTTTGCTATTTTTTCAGCTTTCTTTACGCGCGATTCGATCTGATTCCAGTCTAGTTCCTTCATCATTGCATACACGTATGTTTTTCTATCTTTAAGGTAGTCGCGATAGTAGCTATGTTCCCAACAGTCTAGTACGATAGTAGGGTGACTAGCAAAAGGTACGTTTAAGCTATGCAGATCGACCACGACGTTCATGTATCGACCTAAAAACTCGTTATACACTGTTACAGCCCAACCGTTGCGAGCTGAAAGTGCACATGCGATAAAATCTTTTTGCCACGCGTCGAAAGACCCAAAGTCTCTTTCTATACGAAGAAAAGTTAGCGAGTCCATCGTAATAGTCGAGTTTGGGTCACCTATGTTTTCGAAAAACAAAGCATGAAGATATGCAGCGTTAAGATTATACGTCTCGTCAATTTTTAAACCGCGGAATTCTGAATGGTTTAAATTAGCGTCATCGCGTGATACAGTATCTAGCTTTGCGGAAACCGTGTTTAAATCATCTACGTATTTGGCCAACAAATCGTTGTGTGCTTCGATGTTCTTCTTTGAAAGAAGCTCTGTAGTGATATCATATTTCTTAGCTGCAGTCACGTAAGATTCGTTAAGCGGCTTCTCTCTCGTTAAGCCTAAATCTTTTGCGATCATTTCTTTCAAAGTTTTATTCATTATTCTACCTCGTATTCACTTTCAAATTCTTTTTTAGTAACAGACACCAGAGATGCAGGTGCTTTTCTCTCTACATCAGACAATTTTTCTAATGAAATCTCTTCTGGCATATCAGCCATTCCGCCACCTGATATATTTGAGACGTTAAGTCCCTTCATGTTTAGCTTAGTTTTTTCAACCAATGGAGTCTCTGACGGAGCAGTTGTAAATCTAGGCTCTTCTGGGTGTCTGAGGTATACTACGACGTCTTCTCCTTCGCCATCAATATGATCGATGGTATATTCATACCCAGATGCCTTATGCCTTACCTTGAGGTCCGGAGTTAATACCATATTACCACGCTTATCAAACATGTCAACTTCTTCAAGTGCACCAGCAATTACAGCCTCAGCCAATCTTTCCTTGTACGCTTTACGCATGCGGAATATAATCTTTTTTTCGTTCATTGTAATCTCCTTACTTGATTCCAGCTAGTGATAATAATCTTCTATCATATGACTCGTCAAGCCCAAGCAAAGTGTTCCCCATGCCGCCACTGTCATCGCTTGAATCGGATGATTTATTTGAATCTGGTTTTGTTTTTTCACTAGGTATTTTTAGTTTAGTGCGCACTTCATCTGGTAATTTATCGCCGTACAATATTGCAATAATTTTCTTTTGAGTGTCTTTCAATCTGGGATCATCTGAGGCTAATGCGTCTGACCAAGCTGGGTCTGGGAATTCAAAGCCAGACGATCCGGAGGAAGGTTTTTCTTCTTTGGCTTCTGGTGGCGCGTCTGATACTTCGAAAGTATCCTCAACGACTGTCGCTATATTGTTAACTAAGACTGTTGCAACGTTGTCTTTTAATTTGGCAGCCTCGCCTGGGGTAATCTCATCGTTATCGCGGAGATTATCGATTTTGTTGTATACTTTTTCGCCCGCGTCCTTTAATTTTTTGGCTTCGACATCAAGCATGGTTTGATTGACGAGTTTAAGTATTTCGTCAGCTTCCTTAGCCATCTTTTCTGTTTCTTTTTCGATCTGTTTCGCGTTTAGAGCTGCAATCTGATCTGAGCTGACAAGATCTCGTACATCAGTCCTGTCCCAATTGGCGGGGTTGTCTGGAGGACTTAATATATCACGCGCGGAGGTGTATTGAAATTCTTTCAAGAGAACCATAAGACTATTGGGCTTATAATACGATTCTTTTAAAGCATCGTTAAGCACGTCTGCTATTTCCTTGCTAGCTTTCTCAAACCCAGGAGATACAGAGGCCTCCGATTCCTCAGAGGACTTCTTTTCTTCAGTGTTTGATTCTTCTTTTTCAGTGTTTGAAGTATCTTCTGCATCTTCGGGGGCTTTGCTTTTTTCGTCTTCGAGAGCCATGATTTTCTTTTCGAACTCATCTGCAATCTTTGTGATGTTGGTCTTTCGTTGTTTGTTAACCATTTTCTTGTTTAACTTGTCTTCGTAATCGTCAACTCTTTTTGCATATGCTTCAGCTGATTCTGGTTTGTTTTCAGCTTTAGACAATTGAGCAACGCCTTTCTTCTTCATTTGAGTCTTGTATTTCTTATACTCAGGTTTTGTAGCCCCAGCCCCTTTTTTGCCAGACTTACTTTTACCAGGTGTGGACTTGGCTTGATTACTTTTTCTCTCTTTCCTTTGTCTTGCTTTTTTCTGTTTTCTTGTTTCCTTCTCGAAAAGTAATTCAGACATTGTATAATCATGGGCTAATTCCCCGGCTTCGAGGATTAAATCGTCATCGTTGAAAATGCTTTCTTCCAGGCTCTTCTTCATTCCGGTTAGAGCGCCGTAAACTGAAGTGTCTCTGTATTTTTCTAGAGCTTTCTCATCTGTGAGAGTCGACGCAATTAAAGATTCTGCCCAATCGGAGTCAATATTACGTATCTTATTAAATGCCTTAGTCGACTCTTCGGAGCCATACTCTTTAACGTATGTGTCAATGACTTTTCCAGTGTTAAACCCTCGATTGATTGTCTCGATATTCTTTATTGCTTCTTCAGCTGCTTTTGTAAACTCGTCTGGGTTGGCTCCTTTAACAGCCTGAACAAACATAGGAATTCCTTCTTCTAAGTCGGAAACAGCTGTTTTCATCATGGCTTCGACAATTTTGTCGATGCTAGTACCATAAGCCGCGGCAGGTTTAGTCGCATCTCTTTTAAGACCTTGTTTTGCTAAACCCGCGGCGCCGGCTGAAGCTACTCCTACTTGAGCAGCCATCATAGCCATGGGACCTAAAGCCAGTCCTCCAGAAGCAATTACGGCAACGCCGCCTAGTAATGCGCCAATGCCCATAGAAGTTTTGTTATTTTTAAAGAAGTTTTTTATGCCCTTAAGACTAAAGCCTAAACCTTTGTTCTTTTGCTTAATATCCGACATTGCTGTCGATACACCCTTTGAGAAATCTTTGGCATCCAGGTCTTTGTCTGCAGATGGGATGGATCCTAGGTATTCTTCTAGCGTGACTGATTTATTTTTTCCGGCTTCACTCTCTTTAAAATCATCTGGGATTTGTCTCATCATTCGAATAAGCTGTGCGAAACCTGCAGACAATACTTTGACGTATACTGATAGTATTCCCATTTCTTTAGCTAATGCATCCATGATAGCAGCGATTTTTCCGCCTTCATCAAAAAACGCTTTAATACTTGAAACCGTTCCTAATTTAATCGCTGAGAAACCAGCTACAATTTCTCTGGCTTCGCTAAAAGATGAGTCTAGGATAGTGAATATATTGTTGTCCTTTCCAATTTTTTGTCCTAACTCGATAAAGTTATCGATGTAATCTATCGCTTTATCTATTTTATCCATGCCGGACTGCGAAGAGCTTTGAAGGTCTTTCATGGCTTTATCTAGGTCTTCTAGCAAAAGCCTTTTCCTGCTTTCGTTTATTAAGCCTGAATTTAAAGCCTCGTTTAGCCCTATAGCACGTGAGCCGATTAAATTAATCTGCTCTATAGTGTAAATCGCATCAGCCATGGCGTTGCGTGAAATTTCTTCAATCAATAACATTTATCTAATCTCCAAATAACATACTTTTTTGTATAAGTATTGCTCTATAAGCATAACGTCTCTTTATAATTATAGAGTAATGTATGTTTTAACTAATTTAATCTGTAATCTGATCAACCTCAATTCCGCACTCTCGGAGAAGCTCGATTCCAGCGGTACATCGATACTCAGTCTTGTAAAAAACTTGATCAATACCTCCGTTAATAATTGCTTTTGCACACGCTGCGCAGGGACTTAAAGTTAGATACATCTTTTTTGACTTAGGGTTATTATAGTCTAATTTTATCAAAGCGTTTATTTCAGCGTGAATAAAACCAGAATGTCCAGGCGTATTAGACTCTCTTTTGTTTGGACCGCCTCTGTGGTTGCCGTTGTATCCTACTGCGAGTACTTGACAATTATCTTCAGTTACAATGCAACAACCGACTTTAAAATTAGGATCATAACTTCGCTGAGATATAATTTCTGCAAATTCCATCCATATTCTATTCCAACTTGGTCTCATTTCTGTTTTCCAAACATTAATCTGCTCCATATTCTCCATCCTGTAATATAGATTGTGATTCAGCTACTTTGGGTAACGTTAAGAATATTGAATCTGGGTGCTCATCTTTAGACAAAATAAATCCAGCAGCTTTTCTATGTCCGCCACCTCCAAATTTTTTAGCTACTTCACTTACGTCTATTGTATCATGATGGGCTCGCAATGAACACTTATAATTTTTTTCAGCATGGTCGTAATACCAAATCATGGCAATATCGCAATCTTTTGATAGCGCCGAACCAATTTCAGACATCCAATGTGAAGAGTTGACAACCATTACATCATAGTCATCGAACTTTTTTGAAACGGCTTTGTCACATATTTTTTTTATGACTGTCTTTGAGTAAGCCAAAATATAAGACCCTCTTTTAACTGCGTCATCAAACACTGAATCGTCTTCGAATTTTTCATATTCATGGAACAGCCATGGTACCATGTCGAAAGCAGCAGAAAACTCTTTAGAATACGCTAATTCCCATTTCCAAAGATCGCGATCTTGTATGTATTGTATAAATTTAGGCGCCTCTTTACCTGGATGGAAAAACTCCCATGCCAATATAGCGCCAGATTTCGACATGTCAAATATAGTACTTGATATATCATGCAATTCAACCATATTAGATTTATGGTGATCAATAACAATAAGCGATTCTGCCTGCTCTATCATTTTCTTTGTTGTGGCGTTACTGAAAGAAAAATCTAGAATTGCAACTTTTCGACCGGTCACGTCTGGATAATCATCGCCATGGGCGCAAGGTATATATTCACAACGATTGCCTAGGAGTTTCCATGCTGAATAACATGCTCCAAAGCCGTCGTTGCAATTAGCGTGATATATCACTGTGTTAATAGAAGATGGTTCTAACATATCTTTTTCTCCGTTTAAGAGGTTTTAAACACGTATAAGTATTACTTAATTTCGGTTTATTTAAACTAGGCAATTGCATCAAATATTCCAATATTCAAAGACTTGCTGTATGCCATCATTAAAGCTAGTTTCAGCTTTCCAGCCTATACTTTCTAACCTATTTATATTTGCCAAAGTATCTTTTACGTCTCCAGCTCTTTCCGGGCTGTGTTGTACTTCTGTGTATCCTTTTTCAACAAATTTCTGTCTAATACAATTGTTTGATAAACGTTTTCCGCTTCCAACATTAAAAACTCTATGAGGAAGCATGCTTTTCCTAGCAACAGTAATATTTGCATTTACTACGTCATCTACATGGACCATGTCGCGGGTTTGTTCACCGTCGCCGTCCGACCTTAAGGGTTCGCCAGCAAGTGCTTTGCAACACCAAGCAGACACTACGGTTGAATATGGGCTGTCGCCTGGCTGGGCTGGTCCGTATACGTTAAAATACCGCAGCGATACCCAATCTAACCCATATAAGTCTTCAAACAAATGCATGTATTTTTCAACACATAGCTTTGCTAATCCGTACGGGCTGTTTGGCATTGTTGCATCGTCTTCCATAGTTGGTAATACTTTTACGTCTCCATATACAGCCGCTGTTGAACTAAAGACAAACCTGGTTTTGTTTTCTGCGCATACTCTAAGCAAAGGCAAAACTTTAACAAAATTCTCTGTAGTTGAAATTACTGGATTTTGTACGGACCACTCTACTCGAGGCTTGGCAGCCAGATGAAAAACAGTACCAATATTCCCCGTATCAATTAATTTAATAACTGATAAACTAGAATAATCGCAATTTAAGTAAATTATCTGCGGCTTTTTAGTATCGGATTCGATATCATAATACTCTAGCATCTGTGGCAATATTTCTCTTACGGATATACCGTCTTCTTGCCATGTGAGCGGCTGTATAACAGCACTACTTTGGTCATCAACAAGGTACACTGTCTTACCAGCGTTGATCAGCTTTTTTACTAGGTGGTGACCAATAAAACCGGCGCCACCTGTTACTATCACTTTTGTTCTTTTATCATCCATAATCTTTTCCCCTCATTGTATGTCCAAGTACTGATGTTTGTCTTCTTTACTTTGCCTTCTCTGCTAGTGTAGGAAGCAATTAACCCTGCGTATCTTATCACCTCAAGCTTTTCAATCTTGTATGTATCACCGTTTAAGATAAACTGCTGGCCTACTTCGATAATTTCCCCATAGGCCGTCGTGTAGGGCTTTGTTCTGTCTGCACTCATTACTTGACTCCAGTAGATCCGAATCCACCAGATCCTCTTTGTGTTTTATCTGAAAACAACTCAGGTTCGGGTACCACTTCAACTGAACAATGGTCGACGGGTATTAAAAGAAACTGAATTAATTTTTCGCCGGCTTCAATATCTACTTTCGTTTTCGATGTATTAACTAAATGAATGTGTATTTCTCCTTGATAGTCAGAATCAACAACGCATGCTCCTGCCATTAAACCTTTGTTTAGTGCCACACCGGATTTGTTGAATGCTATTAAAGCAAACCCATCCGGCACACTAGCTTTGATCCCTGATGGAATAAAGCATGCTTCGCCTGGATATATAGATGCAACGTCAGCTGGATACGTGTCAGGAACGTAGAAATCGATTCCAGCCGAACCTGGCGTTCCTCTGGTTGGTGTTTTTACTTTTCTTGTTTTTGTTATCTTCATTTTACTTCTCTGATTAATTCTTTTAATAAAGCCTGAGGAACCATGTTTTTTGGGGATTCACAATCACCAGATCCATTTACGAGTCCTTTAAGCATAATACAATTATGACTATCTTTTAAAAGACCAGGTGATTCTGATGTAACGTCCGGTCCACCGAATGTTGGTTTTGAATCATCGATAAAGTTTTGCCAGGCGCCAATATAAGCTGCAGCATCAAGCAAGTTGTCTTCCTTAAAATTATAAGATTGGCGCGAAAACTTTAACGCAATCATAGCGATGTACATATCATTAGCTGTCCATGTTCTACCAGACATTCCAGACGCGATCATCGCTGCGCGCTTCATTCCTTCGCTAAAAGGACCGTATTGCCTTTCTTTTTCTTCGGATCTTTCGTTGATTATATGATTTGCTTCTTTTAATATATTTGACATAGTAGTAACCTCTATTTATAAAGTCCAAGTTTTTTGTATTTTCTAATTAACCCAAAGTTTCTTTCGTACATGTGGAGGGATGATGCGTTCCAAATAATATCGCCTAGCTCTAAATCTTCATATTCTCGTAATAGATCTTTGTGAAGATTATTTAAAACCCATCGTTGCCAGGCGTAATCGTTTCTATATCCAGCCCATATATCATTCGAACGCATCTGCACCGTGCAGTGTATTTTGTTATTGCGAATGAAATAGCTTACGGCATTGGTGCAAATAAAGTCAGACATTCCGTCGTGGCAGTATTCAGTTTGGATAGAAGGTCTGGTATATATCATGCAGGCGCGACGAGTGTTTTTATCAGCTACCAATGCTTGAAACGCATGAAGATATTGTTCAGCATTTTCTTTCGAAAATAACAAAAACCCATAATTCGAATTAATCATGCCGTCTTTTGTTGCAACTTGTTTCCAAATAGCAGGAGTGCCTGGTATGTCATACACGTTACGTGACTGAGATAAATACCAATCTAGTTCTTTCTGTATATAAACTTTGTTAACCTTTCCGAATATAGTTTCTTCGTCAGCAATAAATGAGGTGCCAAGCACCTCAAGCATGCCACATCCGGATTTGTCAACAATAAAGTCTTCGTCTTCGTACTTCTGAACAAATATGTTTCGTATATCTTCAATGTTCTTCATTGGTTCTCCCTACCTAATGCAATCACAGTCATATTATAACTAATTTAGAATGGATTTACAATTATCATCCTAAGAATATTTCCATTTTAGACCACTTTGTAGACTTACCAAAAGAGTTTTCGGTAATGTAGCCTACGCAAACGGTGTATGGATCGATTATATCGGTACCGTTCCAGCCCCAACAATTACACCAGTACTGTTTTCCGTTTGATCCCATGATTTTTAAACGTAGATAATACCGGCCAGTCTTTGTCTTTTTCGAGACCGCTTGTACGACTACAAACCAATATGGCTTACTTGGATTGTCAAACTCATCGACAGGAGACCAATTTTCTTCGTTAAACCTAGTAATGTATTTAGGCGGAATTAAAGTTTCAATCGATACAGACCCTAAATGCGTCATTTCGTTGAGAATGATTTCTTTACGCGTAAAATCAGGAGTTGCAGATGTATCCTCTATTGATTCTAGCATATCGCTGTAGCCTCTTTTAGGGTCAGATTTAAGTTTCCTCTTCCATTTGGCCCAGCCTGGAATTAACGCTTCTTTCATGTGGTTATAATTTGCAAATCGGCGAGAGGGTCCTACAATGTTCATTGACTCAAATGCTTTGATGTTTATTAAAGCCTCCATGGCTTTTTTATTAAACTTTGAAAGCTGCCACTTCATGTCTTTGTCAAACATAATTGATTCCATCGATAAAAACATGTTGTCTTTCTGCTTTTTACGAAGAGTTATAATCTCATTAATAGCAGCTTCACCGATACCTTTACAAGAAGAGAACGAAGGCATAAATTTTTTACCATCAAGGATTGCCCAAGAATCAGTCGCGTAATTAATGTCCATAGGCACAATTTCATACCCTAATGCTTTGACTTCACTAAACGCTTTGTTACGCTTATCAGCATTTTTTTCCATGGATTCTAAATATGCACAAAGCCACTCTTCTTCATAGTACGTCATTAGCCATGCACAATAATAAGAGTCCATAGCATATGCGACTGCATGAGACTTGTTGAATGAATAAGCCGTAAATTTCATAATGTTTGCATAAAGTTTATCGGCCTGATATGCATCAAGTCCGGATTTCATGAATCCATCAACAATTCTACTTTTAAGCGCAATTGCTTCTTTTTTTGCTTCAACTGAAGATTGTTGTGGCTTCATCATTTTGCGAATAGAATTACACTCCTCTAAAGGTATTTGACCTAGCTTATTTACGATAGCCATAGTTTGTTCTTGGAAAACCAACATACCATATGTTTCAGAAAGAATGTCTTCTAAAATAGGATGATCATACCTAATATCTTCTGGGTTGTTTTTGGCTTTTACGTATTTTTTATCAATACTCATTGCCAATGGCCCTGGTCGATATATCGATGTCAAAGCTGCAATCTCTAGAATGGATTTTGGTCTTGCGCGCTGAAATAGCCGCTGTGCTCCATTGTTAGTGCATTGAAAAATACCGGCCCATCTTCCCTTTTCATATACTTTGTAGACCTCTTGGTCATTCCAATCGATGACGTCGTTACCTAGATTGTGGTCAAACCAATACTTGACTTGGCCAAACGTTACATCCTTGTATCCCTTTTGTCTTTTTAGAATTAGCTCAATAGTTCTCTGCATGATTCGAAGAGTTTCAAGCCCAAGCAAATCAAACTTAACCCAACCAAAATACTCCAAGTGTTTATATGAAGCTCCTTCTACCCATGGAGTTTGAAGTTCTCCTTTTGCCATAATCAACGGCATACGTTCAGCGATGTTTTCTGAAACGATTACTCCTCCAGCGTGACGACCTAAGGCTTTATTCTGTTTAAATAATACACCGATAGGCTCAGCGATTTCTGGGTGGTCGTCAATTAACTCTTGAAAAGCCGGTGAATAATTCATTGCCCATTCGAAGGTTGGTTGCATCGGACCATTAAGTTCTATCCCGTCATTTCTTAAGCCTTGTTTGATATCTCTTTCTAGCGGCGCTAAGGCTTTATTTACGTAAGAGAAGTCTAGACCATAAAACCTAGATATATCTTTTACTAAAGATTTTAATTGAAACCGATTATAATTTGAAATAGGTACAATGTTATCTTTACCAAACTTATCGCGCATTAAATGTAGTAGCTTGTCGCGATCGCCAATATCTGTATCAATATCCGGGTAGTCTGATCTGTTTGGATCCATGAACCTAGAAAAGAGAAGACCATACTTTAATGGATCAACATCTGTAATACCTAGAACATAATTGACTAGTGATCCAGCGCCAGATCCTCGGCCTGGTCCAACAAACATATGCTTTTTTGCAAGATCAATAATTGCTTTTGTCGTAATAAAATACTCAGCAAACTTTTTATCGAAAATTACTTTAAGTTCGCGTTTAAGCTGATTAACGTATTTTCTATCTCGGTGTAGATCTTTTTTTATAAGACCAGCCTTACAAGCGTCTATCAATGCCGTGTTCGCATCTTTACCCTTTGGGATAGTATATGAAGGCAGTTTCATGTCTGTGTTTGGATGAATATCTTCAATCAAGTCAAAAGCGATATGATGGGTTCTCTCTATCGCGTTGCACACTATGTCATCATCATACCAAGTATAGTTGCCAGTCGTGTTCTTATAAGAGTCCCAGACTTGATCTGCGTTCTTTGGATATAACTCGCACTTAAGTTCATCAACCGACTGCGGAAGTTCAGAGGGAGCAAAGTTTTTGTGCCCAAGCCAACCTAGCTTTTTATAAAGCTCTCTTTCTTTCCAATGGCCAGGCCGAGAATAATGGGAATCGCATGTTACAATCAACATATGTTCTAGGCCTTTCTTTTTTGCAAAACTTATAAGTGCACGATTTACAAGGTGCTGAGCGTTTAGACGGTTGAATTGCAACTCGAGATAAAGATTATCTGGTCCAACTGAAGCCACTAGATCATTGTAACCACTTTCTACGCTAGCTAACACTTTTTCCATGGACAATGAATCATCTAGTAATTCTGGAACTAGGTCATCGAATTCTTTGTCTTGAAAATGACGAAATACCTCATATGACAATGGCCCTCCTAAACATGCAGTAGACAATATTATGTGGCCTCCTTCTGCAGCTTCTTTGATCATTCCATAATCAACGCGTGGAAAACGATAAAAACCTTCTTTATAGCCGCGTGAAACTAAGTGAAAAAGCTTTTGTAAACCCACCGATGTTCTTGGTAACACGACAAGGTGATGGCGTCTTTTAACTGGGTCATAAAACTTACCAGACTTTGTTTCTTCTTCATTCTCTACTGTAAGCCCGGCATCGTCACTGTCAGAGACTGTTACATCGCCTTCTCTAGTCGCCAATCCACCAAGTTCTTTTAAAAGATCTTTTAATCTAGCGATTTCTACATCGTCGCCTTTTTTAGTTGCTCGAGCTAAATCATATTGAGCTTGCCAGACTTGAAGATCTGGATGTACATACATTTCACAGCCCGGTATAAATTTAAACGGTGTGCCAGATTTATTAATTTTCTGTGCATGTAAATATGCATGCGCAAAAGAATTCATATGGCCGTGATTCGTGATAGCTAATGCGTTCATGCCATTCTCGATTACGAAATCAATGTGGTCTTGAGGATAATCCAAGCCATCGAAGGTTGAGAAACCGTCGTGTGCGTGAAGTCCTACAAAATTTTGTGGTGTTCTACTCATAAATTACTCCTTTGTTAAACAGATACTATATAGTACAGTCTGTTGTTTTATTTTACAGTCTTACCTGAATTAAATGTGTGCTTAGCTAAAGCCATGTAACAAAACATTACTAGCCCTAATGCGTATAAACCGGTTTTAACTTTGCGCCTTGCCCTAAAGCGAAGACTTACTCTAGAACCATTAGCATATGCTTTAAAATCTTTTTCCCATGGTTGACTCATTGTTTACTCCTTTGACGCGTTTTTAATTGTGTTTTCTATAAATTCCAATGTTTTCTTATCGCTCATTCGATGATCGTCTCCGCACTCGATAAGCTCACAGCTAAACAATCGAGCTAGCATTACACTGTCTTCATAAGGCACTAAATCGTCTTTTTTAGAATGCAGGATAATATCGCCTTTCGTAAGATACGGCATTACTCCAAATTTTTTCCAAGCTGGAGCGATTAACACTTTTCTTACTTTAACTCTTACTTGCGCAACTAGTGCGCCTCCTCTACTACTTCCTACTAAAATATGCGGATTTTCAGTCATGACTAAAGTTTCTACGTCATGTAAGTCTTTGACAAAATCTGCCGTTTGGTAACTGTTAATTAACTCTGGAGTAATTACGTGTGCAAATTTGCTGCGTAGCATTTTAGCTTTTTTTCCGTATGGGGATCCTTCTTTTCCATGGCAAAACAATACTTTCTTCATATTTTCCTCTTTTTAATAATTTCGTTATTTATGATATATGTTCCAATAGCTTTCTAGACTGTGTGCTGCAGCTCTTAAGCCTTTAATTGAATATATAGGAACCAATCGGTATGACCGGTCATCAGCTAATTTAATTTTGCTTGCATAACTTTTCCATACAAGACTAGGAAATAAAACGACACTGTTTGAATTTTTAAAACCATAGCAATACCACCTGTTACTCCCAACAAACTTAAGTCTTTTCATTTCACATAACCTTGAGTATTTTTTGCCCATGGCTAAACAGCATTCTATGTAATGCCGCTGTCCTGCATGCTCATATGTTATGTCGCCGAATTCTTTTTCTAGGTGAGATAATTGCCTATCTGTTAAAGATGGATTGATTTCTTTGAAATAGTCCCAAACCATTACAAACTCAGTTTCTGGTTGATGTAACTTTAGTTTAGCTAAGACGTTTTTTTGAAAAGCTAGCCCAGCAATAGAACGATCAGAATTATGATCAAAAGCCGTGTATGCCATAGTAATATCCTCCTCTAATGTCACTATATATATAATTTATCCTGTTTGGAAGATCGCTACACATAATTTATAAATTTATTTGAATAAATAATCTAAACTTTATTAGCAAATAGTTTATATTTTATGATAAAATTATACTATGAGTACGTTTTTACAAAACAAAATAAACTATCATACTTAGTGAATGTATAGTTTTTTATAATGCGCAGCCAAAGCAACCTGTCATGATAGGAGAACCCTCATGAAAGAAGAAAAATACGATAATCCAGACTTTGGTCCAGATGACGATACAGAAGATATGCCTGTGTCGAACATCGTTTATTGAAAATAACAAGATTTGATTTTTAGGCTTAGGAGATGTATTAAAATTTGATAATTTAATATCTGCTATGCTGTTTCAAAATCAACTAAGAATTTAAGTACATCGACTTTAGAAGGTGGAGTAACTCCGTTATTTCCGCACATGACTATAACTATTTTAAACCTAGTCTCTAGAGTGTCCCAATTAATACCCCAAGCCCACGCTAGTGATGATTGAACTGTTTCTATTTTTTTAGATCGATCAGCGTACATCTTGTTTAGCTGGTTTAAACAACTTTTCATTGATGTTTTTTGAGGATATATATCAACTAGTGCCGCGGCATATATTAGATCAGAAGTACTTGAGTTTTTATAAGCAGCCATGGCTACATCTAAGACATATGCGAACAAAACTTTATCTGCCTCTGAGATATTTTTATCGTTTATAGTACGGTCAGGGTGGCATTTCTGCATTACTTTTCTATATAGCTGCTTAATTTCTATTTTTATAGGTTTCTTAGATTTCTCTGGCCGTTTAATATCCGAGCTCGGATTAGTATCTGAATTTTTAGTCTCTTGGCTTTCTTCTTCTTTCTCTGACAGCTTACTATCAGAAAGTACTAGAGCTGACGACATATTAGGGTCAATATCTTTTTTTAAAGAATCCGGGATATTAGTAAAATTTTTAACGAAAGCAGAAAAAAAGGATTCAAGGTCTTTCGAATATTCGTTAGATATATTTTCCATGTTCGAACACAAATCCCTAACATTCTTTACCATGTTGGCCGAGTCTTGAATCCTTTTTTTCTGCTTATAATTCATTGCCTTTACTCAAACAAACTAAGTTGCTCTGGTTGATTTTGGTTGTCAACTTTTTCTTGAGCTAGCTCAGTTGCCTCTTGCAGCATTTTTTCAATATTGCTATTAAACACTGACAAATATTCATCTGCCACTGTAATTCTATAATTATCTTTGTCGACACTTAACTGCAGCTGCCTAAGATGATCGACAACATCTGTTCCAGTTAAGATTGCTACTTGTACACATTTTGCTATTTGTGCAATTGTTTT
>TARA_R110001592_G_scaffold196498_1_pt1 | contig 15802 bp, 12 predicted proteins | sample TARA_R110001592 | Tara Oceans TARA_R110001592 (sample SAMEA4398387) | marine metagenome | biome: Polar Biome; feature: [SRF] surface water layer (ENVO:00010504); material: water (ENVO:00002006), including particulate matter (ENVO:01000060) such as... | depth 5 m
GAAAGTTTGGTGCTTCGAAATCGCCTACTTTTCATATACTAACCGTTGGCGTGCATTATGAAAAAGCAACTCGGATTTAGAATTTTAACAATTAGAGAAAATGTCGTCTAATAAAAAAAAACAGACTAAACAGCCAAAATGAATCACAACATTACCAATACAGTTTCAAAATCAACCAATTATAAAGGATTTCTTTTTGACCTAATTATTTACATTTCTATAATGTTTTTGGTTAGAGAAATTTACATTCCGAAAGTAGGATTTATAGCAAATGGACTTTTTTGGTCATTCACAACCTTAATTATAGCGACGTGGAGAATGAAGGTAAGAAATGTTACTTGGAAAGAATTAGGCTTACGAAAACCAGATAATTTATGGAAAACATTAGGAGTTTCGGCTATAATTCTTGCTGCTACAATGTTATCATTAATAGCGTTTAATATTTTAATAGACCTTTTGCCATTTTCCTTGAGCGCAGATACTTCATCCGAAAGTGCTGCTTCTAAATTTGGAAACCTGAAAGGAAATTGGGGACATTTTTTTCTAATTATTCCTTTCATTCTACTTGAGTCAATGTTAGAGGAGTTATTAGATAGAGGCTTTTTAATGAATTGGATTGAAAAGTTGTTTTCTTCGACATCTTTCGCAACTGTTATAGCTGTGGTATTACAAGCAGCAATTTTTGGTTTTAGACATTCTAATGATTTTTCCGAAAGGTCAATTACAGTTGGCATTATTGGTTTAATTATGGGAATAGCATATGTAAAGTTTGGACGAAATTTATGGCCACTAATTATTGCTCATTGCGTACTTAATTCTGGTTCTATGATTGGCAGAGTAATTGATTAAAAAGAAACAAAAAACGACACGCCAACAACGTGTATAAAACATAGCTAATAAAGGCTTTACAAGAGATTTGTGTTTGTTTACAAAGACCGCCAAATTTTTAAATTTGGCTTTTAAGATTGATAAGTTAAAAACAAAATATAAAAATTCGGCTCTGTGCTTATCCGAAAAATTAGCGTCTTTTTACACGCTACGTTTCATACACAAGACCGTTGTGCTTCATTATGACCAACAACTAACCAATGATAAAATTCTTTAGAAAAATTCGTCAAAAAATGTTGACTGAAAATAAGTTTAGTAAATATCTGATTTATGCAATTGGGGAAATTATTCTTGTAGTTATTGGAATTTTGATTGCATTACAGATTAATAACTGGAATCAGTCGCAGAATAAAATCATAGCTGAAAAAGAATTCTCACAAGGCATCAAGTCTGACTTAAAGAAGGATAAAGAATATCTAAACCTTGTTATAAAACTGCAGAAACCAAAGATTGAGGCATTTAATCTCTTAAACGCAGAGTTACCAGAAAGCTATCATGAGAATCAAATAGCAGTGGATTCTTTACTTAAAATCTATTTTACCAGTCAACGTACATTTTATCCAATTTCTGGTTCTTTTCAATCGGCAGTTTCAGGTAATGAAATAAATTCCTATAAAGACAAAATCATTATAAATTTACTTATCAAGCTTTATAATACCACATATACAAGATTAATTGATAATGGCAAAATAAGTGATGACAGATGGGACCGACTAGGAAGCAAATATAGCCACGAAAGACGAATAGAATTTAATGAAAATATGAGTGATTCACATCTTTCTAAACTCTTGGATGACATGTTTCATCATTTTGTACATATGCGTTGGTATCAAAGTCAATTAATAGACGCTAGGCAAGAAATTGATGAAATATTAAAAAAAATAGATTAACTTAAAGTTCATGCAATAACGAAAGCACAACAGCGTATATAAAAAATTGCTGGTTTTAGCAAAACCAATGTTAGTTGCTCGTTTGCTTGCTTCTTATTTTCCTGCGAAAAATCCTCGCATACAAAACCGCAACTTTCCATTCACAAAACCGCCGTACCCAAGGATGCGGCCATGGTCAAACTTAGGCTATATTTTTTTATACAGTTCCATCTATATTAAAATCTAAGCGATTAGCAATCACATTACCATAGTTGATATTTTGTTAGCCGTAAGCCCTGCATTATTTGTTGTGTTTATGTTCTTTGGAATCTTCTTTAGTGTGCTTCATTTTATTCTTCATTTCAGAGTTTCCCATCATTTTTTCTCTCATTTCTGCTTGTATTTCTTTGTTTTCATACATTTTCTGCAACAGCATCTTTCTTCCTTCGGGGCTTTCCAACATTTTTTCGAGCATCTTGCTTTGCATTTTATCTTTCATTTCGGGATTTTCCTCCTGCATTTTCTGCATATGTGATTTCATCTTCTGTTTCATTTCCGGATTATTTTCCATCATAGCTTTCATCTTGCCGGATTCCATCATTTGCATATGGCTCTGCATCATTATCTTTCTTGCAACTTCGTCTTGTTGTGCTAAGCCGATTAATTCATTGAATTGACTCGGATTTGAAATAATCTCCTGATAGAGCGCATTTCTGTTGTCTTGAACTTCCATAGTTTCAGTACCATTAAATGTTGATTTACAGCTAACCATTGTGCCTACTACTACGATAATCAATAATGTTTTTACAATTAATTTCATTGTTATTAATATTTAAAAAAATATAATCAGTGATTCCATATCATACCCAACTATTCTCCTGAACATTCAACACTATTTTAAAAACCCGCATCATTCCTTCCATAACGAAATCGAATATTTTTAGGCTATTATTATTGATGGCTTAAGTTGGTTGAAATACTCATTTCTTTGAAAACAAACATAATAAATTTTAGTTGTAAGTGATATGATAAATATCATAGAGAATGATACTATCTAGGAGGCATTGGATTTTTACAATAAGGGATGGAGAGAAACCTTGGTGTTTCGGCAGAATAATTATTTTTACAACACTGCATCGCCAATTTTAGCAGAACTATTTGGGACAGTCGCCAAGCGAACTTATTTGAAACCATTTGTTTATGAAGAACTCAAACATTCGAAAATATCGAAGCTTCTTTAATACATCTATTGACAACAGAAAAGATCAAAATCAATGGTACAAAATGTCGCTCCAATTCATAAAAAACATTCGAAATATAATTGATAAAGAGTTAAGAACTAAATAACGAAAGGCTAACAATTCCTTTAACAAATAAGGCATTAATTGATGTATTTAACGACTTAGGTTTATCTACTAAGTCCATCAAATCTTTTATTTTGGCTTTTAAAATGAAAAAAATAAAATAAAAAGTTTTGGCTAATTGTATAATCGGAAATTAAGTAGTTTCAATTCCCGTACTAACATAGTCGAGACGTTACCATACCATATGAAAAAAAATCAATTCTTTATTGTTTTAATCTTTCTAACCAGTTGCTAAGGTTTAAAATATTTAGACTCTTATGACGAATTTAAAGGAAAACCTAAAGAAATTGAATCCACAACTTTTAATGTAAAATATGAAGACAGTTTAGCTAAGGAAGAAGTGGCGTATAAAGAGCTATTCCTCTTTGACTCTAAGGTAGAAAAATAAAGGAACTAGATTATAAACATGATGGGACACTAATTAATGCCGGATGGAATTACAAGTATGATAAGCAAGGTAATTTAATACAAATTACTTTATACAATTTAGATAGTACAATAAATGTGCAAATAAACAAAGTTTATAATAAATATGGACAACCCATTATTGAAAGTTCCAAAAGCGAAATTAAGAAAACAAGTTACGAGAGAAAAAAACGAACTAGCACTTTGATTTCAAAGAAAGCTAATGGCGCGTTTCGTGATAAATCAATTGTAAAATATAATAACAAATGGCAAGAAATTGAATTAAAAACCTATGATAGTATAAGTGATTTTAAGTCCAAAATTGAATTTTCATATGATAAAAAAGGAAATGAAATTGAATCAAAATGGTATAATTCAAAAAATATAGTCAATACAATTTATAATTCGACATATAATTCAAATTATGACAGAATTAGAATTGACAAGTATTAATTATCAAATGGGGAACCAAAACTTGAAAAATTTACAAAAACGGAATATGAATATGATAAAAAAGGCAATTGTATTGAGGAGAGATTAATTTCAAATGGAAAGGTCTCATGGATAACTAGAAATAAAATAAAATACGTCTGGTAACATTACCTCTAATTCATTGCGGGTGGATTTCCTTTGGCGTAAATTCTCAACTTTAGGAAATGGCTTGGTCTTTGATGAAAAAAATCCAGGTAGATTTTTCTATAACGAAATCCTATCCTAACCGTTGAAAACCATTCAAAAAATCATTGAACTATGATTGAAAACTTACCTAATTGGATTAATTGGCTCTTTTTAATAACAGCAATTTCGACCATAGGAATTTTTCATTTTGCGAATGGAAAACCAACCAAATTGACTTTGTTTATAATAATTTGGAGTCTAGGACAGTCGATTTTAGCGTTTATTGGGTTTTATGAAAAAACAGACTTAATTACACCCAGGTTTTTGATTGTTTTAATTCCAGTTTTATTAATTATAATTTTTGGATTAACGAAAAAAAGACTCAATTATATAGTACAAAATAAAAATACAGAATTAAGCACTTTTCTACATACAATTAGAATACCCGTTGAAATTATACTCTTTTACTTATTTATAGAAAAAATGCTACCTGAACTAATGACCTTTGAGGGAATAAATTTTGATATTCTAGCTGGAATTTCAGCCCCCATCATTGGAATTTTATGGCTAAATAAAGTCATTGGACGAACAACATTAATTGTCTGGAATGTTATTGGCCTTTTACTAATTCTGTTTGTTTTTGGAAATGGAATACTCTCAAGCGAATTACCTATTCAAATGTTTGGATTTGAACAACCAACCATTGCACCGAATTATTTTCCTTTTATTTTATTGCCCGCCACAATTGTTCCAATTGTCATTTATACTCATATAACAGATATCGTAAAAATTTATAATGAAAAAACGGCGTACAACAACACAAATAGCAAATAGGAGTGAAATCACCTAATTAAATGGCTTGGGGTTACCTGTCCACATGCAGATGAACAAAAAAAATCCTAGCTTAACCGTTAGCAAATATTAAAACTCAGTATATCAAAATGAAAATATTACTAACACTACTTTTTTCTTGGACCTCTTTAGTGGTATACTCACAGAATAAAAAAACACATTCTGATAATGAAGCCCTTAATTTTAAGGCTTTATTTAATACTACAATGCAGTCTGGTGTATCATGCTATAGAATTCCTGCGATGATTACCGCACCAAATGGAGATTTGGTTGCAGCCATTGATGAAAGAGTACCCTCTTGTGGCGACTTAAAATTGAGTAAGGATATTAACATTGTTATTCGCCGAAGTGCTGACAATGGCGAATCTTGGACAGAAATTGAAATCGTAGTTGATTATCCCTTAGGCATATCTGCTTCAGACCCATCTATGATAGTAGATAACCTTACAGGAACAATTTTTATGTTCTTTAATTTTATGGATTTAGACAATGAAAAAGATATCTACTATTTAAAAGTAACTAAGAGCATAGATAATGGAAAAACTTGGAGTTCACCAGTCGATATAACGTCACAAATCTCAAAGCCCGAATGGCATAATGATTTTAAGTTTATTACTTCAGGGCGGGGAATACAAACCACCAATGGTAAATTATTACATACGCTAGTCGACTTAAAAAGTGGTCTTCATCTTTTTGCTAGTGATAACCATGGCGAGAGTTGGTACCTGATTGACACTCCCATTATACCAGGTGATGAATCAAAAATAATTGAGTTAGCAGATGGAACTTGGATGATAAATAGTCGTGTAAATGGAAAAGGACATCGGTTTGTTCATACATCAACAGATGAGGGCGCAACATGGGTTTCTAAACCCGATTTTACCCTTATCGACCCAGGCTGTAACGCTAGTATTATTAGATATACGTCTATTGAAGAAGGTGCTGATAAAAACAGAATTCTTTTTTCAAATGCAAAAATGAAAGATGAACGAAGTAATATGACAATACGAATTAGCTATGACGAAGGAAAAAGTTGGACAGATGGGAAAACTATCTATGCTGGAAGTTCTGCATATTCTTCAATGAGTATACTTTCTAACGGTGATATAGGTTTATTTTTTGAAAAGGATAATTATCAAGATAATGTGTTTGTTCGTCTCACCTTAGAATGGTTAACAGATGGTAATGATACGTATCAGAAACCTCAACCTGAATAAAGCCTGATTATAATAAATACTAGGCACTGGGCAAATGGTAGCAAAATTTTATTTCAAAAAATACTATCGGGCCCGAAAGGCAATTTTAGGCTCCTAAAAAGTTATTACCCCGTATATTGCAATAATAAACCACTATTATGAAATTAAACTTATTGTCGTGTGATGCACAGAGGCCAGATAAAAGAGCAATATCGCAATGTATATTAGAAATTTCATTAAATAGTAATGACTCTTTAGCAAATGAGCTTACAGGTATACTTTTAGAAGGTGATGCCGTAGATATTGATATCGATGATAAAAACTCTGGTTCTACTTTAAGAGCTCTTCGTAAACTAAGCATCGATTACGAAATTATAGAATGATTTAAGTGCTGTCTTTCTTTTCTTAATAAACCAAAATAAAACTATTTAATATATAATAATTGGGTCTAATCTATAAACCCATTACATGGCAAAATGGTAACATTTAAACCCTTAGAAAAGTTTTTAGACATTTAGTACTTTTAAAATGGGAAATACTTTTACGATAACCTATGAAAAAGCACAATTATGAAGTAAGAACAGAGTGGACCGGTAATGAGGGCAATGGTACGCTCGACTATAAATCATATAACCGAAATCATACGATTATTGCAAAAGGAAAGTATGGCGAAATAAAAGGTTCATCTGACCCATCTTTTCTTGGAGATAAAACAAAGTATAATCCTGAAGACCTTTTTCTTTCCTCAATATCGGCTTGCCATATGTTATGGTATTTACATTTATGTTCTGTTCATAAAATAGTTGTTACTGAGTATGTAGATAATGCCACTGGAGTCATGGAAGAAACCGAGAATGGGAGTGGAAAATTTACTGAAGTTACACTGCATCCTAACGTAGTGATCACGAATTTAAATATGACAACAAAAGCAAACCAATTACATGAAGAAGCAAATAAAATGTGCTTTATCGCAAATTCATGCAACTTCAAAATTGAACATAAGCCCAATACTTCAGTAGCATAAGAATACGCAGACTAAATATGTTATTGCTGTCTTATTTCTTACATCATTCTTAAACAGAATCCCTTAAACGGTTTTGAAACATTAGTAGAAGAATACACCCCTATTACTAACTGAAAAGTACCTTTCCCTAATTTTTCATTGTTTCAAATATTTAATTGGCACAGTTTTGTATTGTAATTTTACTACTATGAAAAAGCTATATTTAATTCTCAGTATATTCATGTTTGCACAATTCGGAAATGCACAACAAAAAGATTCATTTGAGTCTCTTTGGGAACAAGTTGAAAAATTTGAGAATGAAGATTTGTCTAAATCAGCATTAAAGCTGATTGAAACCATATCAAAAAAAGCGCGTCTCGAAAATAACGAAACTCAAATCATAAAATCACTTCTCTATAAATCAAAATTCGTCTTGATTTTAGAAGAAGATGCTGAATTAAATATCGTTAATGATTTTAAAGCTGAAATAGCAATTGCAGAAGGTGCATCGAAAAACATACTACACAATTACTTGGCTAATATCTATTGGCAATATTTTCAGCAAAATAGATATAGGTTTTATGATCGTACCTCCACTGAAACTAAAGTAGACCAAATTGATTTTAGAACTTGGGACCTAAATACCCTTTTTCAAGAAATTGATTTTCATTTTCAAGCCTCATTAGACAACCCTGAAGCCTTACAGAAAATACCGGTTTCTAATTATAATACAATCTTACAGGTCGAAGAAAAGTCTTCAGAATTTAGGCCTACGTTATTCGACCTTTTAGCGCATACTTCGTTAAGCTTTTACACTACTAGTGAGAATAGTATACAAGAGCCCTTAGACGCCTTCAAAATAGACAATGCAGAACTGTTATGTGAAGCCTATTCCTTCAGTTTTATAAATTCTGAATCCAACAATACCGCATCACTGCAATCAAAAGCCTTGAAGATTTACCAGCAGTTGGTTTCTTTTCATATTGGCAATGCAGATATACGACCGTTAGTGTTAGTAGATATTGAGCGTTTACTTTTTACACATCAATATGCAACCTTTCCTGACAAGGATAACTTATTAATTGAAGTGCTACAAAACTCTGCAGAAAGCTTTAAAAACAGTCCGCTTTCTGGACAGTACACTTATGAAATAGCCTATCGTTTTCAACAAATGGGTGGTAGTTACAACCCAAAAACCAACAAAGAACATCAATGGAAACTGAAAGAAGCTATTGCACTATGTGATAAGGTGATTGCTACTTTTCCTAAAAGTAGAGCAGCAGAAAAGTGCCAAGCACTTAAATCTCAAATTGAAACGCCGTTTATTCAATTATTGACCGAGAAACACATTCCTACAAATACAATCGGTAGGTTATTAGTAACTTATAAGAACTATGAGAATATTCAATTAACAGCTTATAAAATTTCTAAAAAAGAATTAGAAAAACTTAACGAATTATATCCTGAAACTAAAAAATTATCCTTTCTAAAAAGTCTTCCTGTAGAAACAACATGGAATTCAACATTGAAAACTGAAAACGATTTTCAAACCCATAGCACCGAAATTTTTATGCCTGCATTGGCAAATGGACATTATGCCATTGTAGTACAATCTAAAGATAACAGCGACTCATTTTTCAGCTACGAAACCGTACAAGCAACCGATTTTGCACTTAGTGAAACCCTAACTGAAACGCATCAAATCTATCAAGTAATAAACCGTAATAATGGTAAGCCAATTGAAAGTGCTGAAGTAATTTTCAATTATCGCAAGAATTACAATTCCCCTGCAAAAAGTGAAAATTTTACAACCGACTCACAAGGTAAATTTGCAATTAAAAAAACTAAGGATAGTAGAAGTAGTATTACTATTACCATTAAAAAAGATAAGGAAATAGCCTATTTTGGCGATTATTATATCAATAGAAACTATTCTCAAAACACGGCCACAGTAAATAACACTTGTTTTCTTTTTACCGACCGTAGTATTTATAGACCAGGGCAACCTGTATACTTCAAGGGTATTGCGGTACAACAGGAAAATGAAAAATCAAGTTTATTAAAGAAAACCATTGCACAAGTAGAACTTCATGATGTAAATGGCCAAGAGATAGGAACCCAAGAGCTAGTCACCAATGAATTTGGTTCGTTTTCAGGAGAGTTTATACTCCCTGCAAGCAGTCTTAATGGTATGTTTTCTATTAACATCTATTCAGATGAAAGCAACATAGATGGCTATACAAGCTTCTCTGTTGAAGAATATAAGCGTCCAAAATTTGAAACTTCCTTCAATCCAATTAAGGAAATTTACAAAGTCAATGATAGCATTAACCTTTCTGGTAAAGCAACAGCATATGCAGGTAGTGCTATATCAGATGCCAAAGTAGTGTACCGGGTAAAAAGAATAGTAAACCTACCAAGATGGTATTATTGGTCACGACCATATTTTAATAGTACTCCGCAAGAAATTACGCATGGAGAAACTACTACCGATACCTCAGGTAATTATGAAATTATATTTAAGGCTTTGCCCGATTCAAGCATTGAAAAAAGCAATCTACCAACATTCAATTATGAAGTTACGGCAGATGTAACCGATGTCAACGGCGAAACACGTAGCACTACAACAAATGTTTACGTAGGGTATCATGCCCTGAATGTAAACTTGATGATACCAGATGTTCTTGACAAGCAAACAAAAGATGCTAAATTCAGCATCCTTAGCACCAATTTAAATGGAGGCTCTGTTGCTGCGAATGGTGTAATAAAATTATTTAAGCTTCAGGCACCCAATAATGTATTGCGTACAAGAGCATGGCCGGCCCCAGATTATGCAGGATTTACAAAACAGGAATTTAAAGAGTTGTACCCCCATGATGCTTACAAGGATGAAGACAATCCACTACACTGGGAGAAAGGTAAAATGGTATGGAAAACTACTTTTGATACCGGTAAGGCCTCAGAAATATCGCTAGGTAAAATTAAAAATTGGGATTCTGGCAAATATGTAATGGAACTTGAATCTAATGATAAATTCGGTCAAGCTGTAAAAGATGTTGCAATTATTACCCTAACAGGGGATGAAGAAGAATTAGCCGATAATCAATTATTTCAATTTAAAACGGACAAAAACGAGTATTCGATAGGCGACAAAGCAAAGATTACATTTTTATCGAATGCCAAAGACCTCAACATTATGGTTCATATTGAAAAAGACCATAAAGTAATAGATTCAATGCTCCTTAACCTCCATAACAATTCAAAAACTATAACCATTCCAGTTACTGAAAAAGATTTAGGGGGATTTGCCATTAACTTCAGTTATGCATTTTATAATTCATTTGAAGCACAAAGCCAAAATATTCAAGTGCCCTACCCAGATAGTGAATTAGAAATTGAAACCCTTACGTTTAGAGATAAATTAGCGCCAGGCACAAATGAAACTTGGTCATTTAAAGTAAAGGGACCAAAAGGAGATAAAGTATCGGCAGAGCTATTGGCAAGCATGTATGATGCGTCATTAGACCAGTTCGCATATCATAGTTGGAATTTTAATCCGCTATCTCGACCAACGTATTACTCATCAGAAAGAACAAGTGCTTCTAATAGCTTTTCAAAAAGCAATTTCAATACCTATCAAAGGTATGCTGGTAATAGCTATTCGGAATTAAGCTTTGACTCATTCGATTGGTTTGGACTACAAATTGGTAGTTACGGTATGTTATATAAATCGCGTAAAATGTCGAGGTCTGCTGCGCCAATGGAACTAGAAGTAATTGAAGACTCGGCAAATTTAGATGAAGTTGTAATTACAGGGTCAGGTATCGCGGCGGAAAAAGTGCAGGTTGAAAATTCCGTAAATGAACAGCCATCTATCAAAGCAACAACAAATTTTGATGCTGTGACCATTCGTAAAAATCTGCAAGAAACTGCTTTTTTCTTTCCGCAATTACAAACGGATAAAGAGGGTAATGTAACCTTTAGCTTTACAACTCCCGAGGCTTTGACCCGATGGAATTTGCAACTTTTAGCGCACACCAAAAATTTAGAGAGTACAACTAAAAATATGAGTACGGTAACTCAAAAAGAATTGATGGTGATACCAAATGCTCCTCGTTTTTTACGTGAAGGTGATGAAATTGTTATCAGTACAAAAATTGCCAATTTAACCGACAAGACACTTTCTGGCCAGGCCAAATTAGAATTGGTAGATGCTCAAACCGGATTAGATATTTTGACACGTTTAATTGAAACTCCTACAGAAGAAATTTCTCATCCTATTGGTGAAAGCTCTTTTGAAGTAGATTCTATGGGAAATACACAAGTATCATGGCAATTAAAAATACCCGATGGTCTACAAACTGTTCAATATAAGATTATTGCAAAAGCAGGCGATTTTAGCGATGGCGAGCAAAACATGTTGCCAGTATTAACAAACCGCACTATGGTAACCGAGTCAATGCCAATGTGGGTTCGTAGTAACCAGACCAAGACATTTAACTTAGATAAATTGAAGAATGTGTCTTCGCCTACACTCAAACATCATAAATTAACACTGGAAATTACGTCTAATCCGGCGTGGTATGCAGTACAGGCATTGCCTTATTTGATGGAGTACCCCTACGATTGCAACGAACAAACATTTTCAAAATACTATGCGAATACCTTGGCGAGCCATATTGCTACCAGTAATCCTAGAATAAAGGAAGTGTTTGAACAATGGTCAAATTCAGATGCCTTACTAAGTAATCTAGAAAAAAATGAAGAATTAAAATCCTTATTAATTCAAGAAACACCATGGTTACGTGATGCACAATCTGAAAGTGAACAAAAGAAACGTATCGGGCTTCTATTCAATATGAACAAAATGCAGCATGAAGAAGCGCTAGCGTTAAACAAATTAAGTCAAAATCAAAAAGCAAATGGCTCATGGCCATGGTTTAATGGAGGCCCAGAAAACAGATACATTACTCAACATATACTAACTGGTTTAGGCCACCTAAAACATTTGAATGTTAACTCGGCTACTGATAGTAGGCAAACAGAAATGATTGATAAAGCTATTGGCTATTTAGATAGTGAGTTCTTGAAGGAGTATGATGAAATGAAGAAATATGCCAAGAATATAAATGATGACCATTTGAGTGCAACTCAGGTTCATTATTTATATATGAGAAGCTTTTTTAAGGAAATTAAAACTTCTAAAAAAGTGGATGAAGTAACGGCATATTACATCAATCAAGCACAAAAGTATTGGAAAAACCGAGGTTTATATGCTCAGGGAATGTTAGCATTGACCTTACATCGCAATGAGGACCTAAAAACTTCCACTAAAATTTTACGAGCTTTAGAAGAAAACAGTATTACAAGTGATGAATTAGGCATGTATTGGAAGAAAAATACAAGCTCTTGGTTTTGGCACCAAGCCCCTATAGAAACCCAAGCATTATTAATTGAAGCTTTTTCTGAAATTCGGCCATTGGATATCAAAACCATTGATAATCTTAAAATCTGGTTACTGAAAAACAAGCAAACCAATCAATGGAGTACCACAAAAGCAACCACCGAAGCAGTATATGCTTTATTATTAAAAGGCAATGATTGGCTATCAGTTACTGATGCTGTAGATGTTTTGGTAGGCGGACAAGCAATAAACCCTACTACATTAGAGGATGTAAAAATAGAAGCAGGTACAGGCTATTTCAAAACATCTTGGAACGGTAAAGAAATACAACCTAAAATGGGTGAAGTTCAAATAACGAAAAAAGGTAATGGTATTGCTTGGGGTGCGTTGTACTGGCAATATTTTGAGAATTTAGATAAGATAACATCTGCAGAAACTCCATTACAACTAAAGAAAAAATTGTTCTTGAAAAAGAATACGGCTACAGGTGAAGTGATTTCAGAAATCATGGAAGAAACTGAACTAAAAGTCGGCGACCTTGTTCGAGTACGCATCGAATTAAAAGCTGACCGTGATATGGAGTTTATTCACATGAAAGATATGCGCGCTGCAAGTTTTGAGCCAATGAATGTAATTTCTCAATATAAATGGCAAGATGGTTTAGGCTATTATGAAAGCACAAAAGATGCTAGTATCAATTTCTTTTTTGACTATTTACCAAAAGGTATTTATGTATTTGAATATGATGTACGTGTAAATAATGCTGGTAATTTCAGCAATGGCATTACTACCATTAAAAGTATGTATGCCCCAGAGTTTAGTAGTCATTCTGAAGGGGTTCGGGTCTTAGTGAAAGGCCAGTAAAATAACCGTTATTATGAGCACTGTTGAGATCAATATTAGTCTATGCTAAGGGCTTTCGACTGCGCTTAATATCACACACAAACAGTTTAACAACGAGCATAAAAAAAGGCGCTACTAAGTAGCGCCTTTTTCAAAATTGTAAAACAAAGTTTACCAAATATGCACTCTCTTTTCAGGAGCTAGATACATAGCATCACCTTCCTTAATACCAAAAGCATCGTAGAACTCTTGAATATTTAAAAGTGGCTGGGTAGCTCTAACCATTCCTGGAGAATGTGGATCTGTTTTAATTTGTGTTCTTAAAGCTTCATCTCTACTCTTAGTTCTCCAAACTGTTGCCCAAGACATAAAAAAGCGTTGCTCAGCTGTAAAACCATCAATATCCTCAGGACGACCATTCTCAGCGTAATATCTTTGAAGTCCGTCATAAGCACCTAACAATCCTCCTAAATCACCAATATTCTCACCTAAGGTAAATTTACCATTAACATTAACGCCTGGTAATACCGAAACACTATCGTACTGTACTGCTAATGCATCAGCCCTTGCAGTAAAAGCTTTCAAATCTTCATCTGTCCACCAGTTTTTTAAATTACCATCAGCATCGAAACGAGAACCACTATCATCAAAAGCGTGTGAAATTTCATGTCCGATTACTGCACCGATACCACCATAATTCACTGCCTCATCTGCCGTATAATTATAAAAAGGTGGTTGAAGTATCGCTGCCGGAAAAACAATCTCGTTATTAAGAGGATTAAAATAAGCGTTTACCGTTTGTGGAGACATACCCCATTTTGTTTTATCAACAGGTTCTCCTATTTCTGCAAAATTCTTTAATTCCTCCCATTTATCAACAGCGGTCATATTCTCGAAATAAGATTTATCCTTCGATACCATCATAGTAGAATAATCTTCCCATTTATCTGGATAGGCGATTTTCACTGTAAACTTATCTAACTTCTCAATCGCCTTTGTTTTGGTTGAATCGCTCATCCAATCCAATACAGAAATGCGCTCTTTGAAAGCCTCAATTACATTGGCAATCATAAGTTCGGCTTTTGCCTTTGCCTCTGGTGGAAATTTAGCATCAACATATAACTGACCTAAAGCTTCACCAACAGTACCATTCACAGTTGATAAAGCTCGCTCATCTGCAGGACGTTGTTCTTTTGCCCCACTTAAATACTTGCTGTAAAATTCCCAATCAGCTGTTTCTATATCGGTAGTTAATCTGCCCGCTGCACTATTAAAAGTATCCCATCTCACCAAACTTTTTATATCCTCTATAGGTGTTTCCTTCAAAAACTTGTCTAACGCTTTCGTATACCTCAACTGAGTAACCAAAAGTGTATCGAACTTTTTAGTAATACCTAAATCAGAAACAAGTTTATATAAATCAATTGTCGTTAACATCTTGTCAGCATCGGCGATAGATTTTGGATTATTATAATTTCTGGCATCTCTTCTTTCTACCTTATCTAACCGAGGTTCGGCAAGTTTGGTTTCCATAGCAAGAATTTTGTCGGCAGCTTTGGTAGCATCTGCTTCGGTATCTCCTAGCCTTTGCAACATTTTTGAAATGTGCTTTTTATACTCCTCACGAATTTCGATAGATTTTTCATCTTGCTCTAAATAAAAATCACGATCAGGTAGGCCTAATCCACTTGCTCCCAAATAAACAGCATTCATACTACTGTTATTTAAATCTGCACCTGCTCCGATACTTAAAAAGGGAGAAGAGACAGCAGCATTAGTGGCTAATATAGTTTGTAAATCTTTTAAATTCTTCACTGAAGCAATAGCTTCTAATGCAGGTTGTAAAGGAGTAAGACCAGCTTTATTTCTTGCAGCTGAATCTAATTTCGTGTCAAATATCGCCAATGCTTTCGCCTGATCCGTATCTGCGGCATAGTTTCCACTTTCCTTTGCAGTTGCCAATATTTTTAAAACATCATCATCTGTAGATTTACGAAGTACACTAAACCCACCCCAACTTGTTCTATCATCTGGAATTTCAGTAAACTTCATCCAGTTTCCATTTACGTAGTTATAGAAATCTGATTTAGGATTTTGTGTAGTATCCATATTAGCTAAAACGATACCAGGTATTTTCTCTACCTCGGCAGTAGTTTTAGCTTCTTCTTTACAAGAAACTAATGCTACCAAACCAGCAGCTAACAAATAAATTTTTTTCATAGTTGTGTTAATTTACGTATTGCTATAAGACGTTTAATTTAAGATTTGTTACAAAAATCATGAATTTAATATTCAATTAATACTTTACCATTATAAAATATGGAACTTTGATAGCCTAAAATTAATTAACCTACGGGCCG